>MDSV01134032.1_pt1 | contig 50832 bp, 31 predicted proteins | sample 810851 | NCBI WGS metagenome assembly MDSV01 (sample SAMN05326640, study PRJNA326480) | marine metagenome | isolation source: seawater | place: Atlantic Ocean: North East | collected 2012
GCAGAACAGTTGGGTGGTTTTAGACAGATTGGTAAAGTCTTACCATTAATTAAAGAATATTCTGTTGCCCAAAGAGCTTTAGCCGTAGCTCAAGCTGGTTCTAATTCTTTGGCTGAAGATGCTGCCAAGGCTCAACAAACACTCGCGGTTCGTATACAGAATGTTGCTGGCGAATTTGCCGCTTTGGTTAGAAGTATTAGTGAAACTGGTACTTTCCAAGCGATGGCTAACACCGCTTTAGTCTTAGCTAGTGCTTTGATTAAAATTGGTGAAGCTGTAAAACCTCTTATTCCTTTACTTGGTGCTTTAGCTGCTATTAAGTTAGTTAAAGGTATGCAAGGAATGATGGGTGGAATGGCTTCTATGGCTGGTGGCGGTAAGGGCGTAATGGGTTTTAACAGAGGAGGCGTTGTCCCCGGCTCTGGAAATGGCGATACAGTCCCCGCTATGCTCACGCCCGGAGAGTTTGTAATTAAGAAGAGTAGTGTTAAAAAGCTAGGTGCTTCTAATCTTCAACGTATGAATAATAATAAGTATGCTGGAGGCGGTAAAATACAAGCAGACACAGGAGCCATTGGCGGTTTCTTTTTAAGACCAGAACAAGGTGAAGATACTACAGGAAAAATTAAGGGTAAGTATGAAGTTACCAATGCTAACGCACTTGCACAACTTGGAAAATTAAAATCTACCAAGAATGCTAGTAAACTAGGATCTGAATTAAATGAATATGCAAATAACTTGACTAAAGCAGAACAGATAAAAAAAGGTTTTATTACTAAAGGTCAAAATAAATATACCCCCGGCAAAAACGATACGCTTTCCCTATCGGGAAACATGAGCGCAGCCAACAAAAAGAGAAGAGATCAAGTTAACGAACAATATAAAAAAGATCTTGAGGGTGGATCTGCTAGAGTTAAAGGACAAGATATAGAATTTGGTGGAAGTATATCAGGTTTCTTCCCCGGAGATCCAAATTCAACTAGTCCACAAATTGCAAAACTTGTTCAACAACAAACCGAAAGAGGATTAAGAGCTACAGTTAAGGCGACAGTATCTAAAATAAAACAACAAGGACTCTTATCTGCTGGAGTTATTAAAGCACAAGATCCTAAAACAGACGAGGTATTAAACAACTTGTTTGTAACGGGAGGAGCTGGAGATACAGTTGAAGGTTTTGTTAATGAGGGTATTATATCAGCAATTAGTGGAGCCAAGATGGGTGGCTCTGGGACTTTATTTGACTATCCTTCATCAAGTTTATCAGGCAAGGGCAACGAGGGAGTAAAAGGTAAACTTCAAGCTATGTTTGGTGGAGATATGTCTAGCCTAGTAAAAGCTGACGCTAAACGTACATCCAATTCTGGAACATTTGAGAGTATTACAGAAAAATTAGTTGGTGATATTAATAAAGGTAATTTTGAAGGTACAAATTTAAAAATGATGGCTGCTGGCGGTCCTGTTGGTACAGACACAGTTCCCGCACTTTTGACTCCCGGTGAGTTTGTTGTAAATAGAGCTTCTGCTAAGAAAATTGGCTATGGCTCTTTGAATAGAATGAACAAGGTTGCTAAGTACGCAGACGGTGGCGTTGTACAAAAGTTTGCTGGTGGCACTACTGGAACTGGAGTAAAGCCTGTAGCTTCTTCTGGAATCGCTACTGGTAGTGCTGGATTAAATGTTGACGCTTTACAACAAGCGTGGAATCGCCTAGAAACTGATGTTAAAAGTCATAGTATTGTAATACAAGAATCTAAAGCGGCATCAGAAAAACTTTATAAGCAGGAAGACGAATTAACTAAACGTATAAGATCAGTTGATAACTCTATGGTTAAGCTTACAGAGGGCGCAGAGGATGGCGCGAAGGGCGAAAAAGCCATGAAGCGCGCAACTGACCTAAAAATTAAACTTGAAGCAAAAAGAATGGCTGTCGCTGAAAAAGCTATTGCTATGGATGAAAAGGCAGCTGTATATGAAAAAAATAAACAGGAGGCTATACCGAGAGCAAGAGCTGCTAAACAAGAATTCATGTCTGCTTCTCAAGGTCAAGCCATAAGATCTCCACTTAAAGGTAACATTGGAAACAGCGGCGGTGGACCTCCTAATATGCCTCCTAGTGGGGGAGGAGGTAGTCCTGTAACTAAAGACAATACTGATAAGTTAAAGAAAAACACGATGAGTCTCGAAGCCATGTTTATGGGCGTTATGGCTGTGAACAGCGCCACATCAATGCTTAGGCCCACAATAGACGCTACCAGCGGATCATTTGCAACAGGTAGTGCCGCAATATTAGATTCTTTTGGAACAGTTGCTTCTCAAGGCTTGATGCTTGCAACAGTCTTGCAAAAACTGGGTGTAGAAGCTAACGTTGAAAACTTTAAAGGGCTTTTTGATACGACGGGCAAAAGTAAAGTGATGGGTAAGATTGGTGGCGTTGCTAGAGGCGCAGGAGAAAAAATAGCTGGTAGATTTGGAGCCGGTCCTGAACAAGCTGCTGCATTTGGTCAAGGTCTTGGTAAAGCTGCTCAAATGATTACACCATATGTAGCTGCTCTTGGTACTTCTGTTGCTGCGATTGGTATACTTAATAATGCAATTGAAACATTTTATAATTATACTCAAAGAATTAATAAAGCTATTGAAGAGGGTAACGTTGAAGAAGCTGGAGATGCGGCAGCTGGACAAGCATCTATGAAAAATGCTAATAGCGCAAGAATGGCTGGTGGCAGTATTGGCGCTCTTATAGGAACCGCAATAGCTCCCGGTATTGGTACAGCTATCGGAGCAGCACTGGGAGCTTCCCTTGGAGGTGTTGCTAATTTTGCAGGCACAATTGCAAGCTATATACCAATTATTGGTCCTATGTTTAGCTTTGCTGCTGACAGCGCCAGAGCTATGGCAGAAGCTCAAGCAGGAAATGTAAAAATTGCTAAAGAATTAGAAACTTCCATGAAGGCAACAAATGAAGAAATGCAAAAGTTTAAGGATGGTAATGCTACTGCTGCTGATGTATTAAATAAACTTACTCCAGCAGCAGAAGCAACCGCTGACCAACTTAACAGAACGCAAGCTTTTGACGACAGGGGGATTATGAATGGCTATGCTAATAGAGAGTCTGGAGGAATTGAAAGTTTTGCAAGAGGTAGTGCTAGAGTTTTAACTGGAGGTTTAGCTGGATTTGCTGGATTAGAATCAGGCGCACAGAAGAACAGTCGTATCAAAGAACAAGAAAAAATTTCTGCCCAAGCGGATAAAGGAGCTGCGGAATTTATATCATCTTCCGATCCAGCCATCAAAGTCTTTATGACGCAGGTAGCTGCGGCTGGTGGAGACTTAGACGACTTTAAAGACAGTATTCAAAAAAATACAGCAATGGGCAAGCCTTATCTAGATGCCGTAGGTAAGATGGATGATGGAATGGAGAATCTAGCCATTAAATTTGATAATATTGCAAAAGAAAGTGAAAGAACCAGAGCAGCAATTGAAGCAATGACTTTAGGTATGGCTAGCGTTAATGGCGCAGCAAATGCTGCCGCTATGGGGCTAGATAATTTCTTATCATCTCAAGAAGCTGGATATAGCAGTTTATCTAATTCATTATCTGTTCTTGAGAATGGTGTCACTGGAGCTGCTAATAACATTAGCACAGCTGATTTTAACGCAGCTCTTGGTGAGGCTTCTGGCACACTGAGAGGATTTGGCGCTACCAACGATCAAATTAATAAGTTTGAAGCTAACATGAAGGGTGTAAATGCTGTTCAGCAACAATTGCCAGAGTCGTTTAAAACAGCACAGAATGATCTTAAAGCCGCTGCTGCTAAGGGATTGTCTGGTGGAGGTACTGGAACTTCTCAGAAAGATGCAGTAATAGACGTTCTTGTAAAAGACATTAAATCTATGAATCTTGGTGCAGAGGTAGAAAAGAATATACTTGCTGGCATTGAGAATATGGACCTGTCACAAGCTGAGTTAGAACAAATTGAACTTGGAAACTTTGACGTATTAGAAAAGAAGATTGGCGATATTGGTGGTAAACAATTAGAGCAAGTCAGAAATGCAATTCAAAAACAAATTGAAATGCAGAAAAAACTTAATGCAGTTGTTTCACGCAGATTACAACTTGAAGATCAATATGTTAAAGCTCAACAGCGTGGCATTAGTATGATCTTAGAAATGCAAGAGATACAAGCCAAGCACGGTGGTGCGGCAGTTAGTCCTGCAATGAGAGAACAAGCCGCGATTGATGCGTACAATGTTGAGTCTGAAGCAGCTGGTGTTACTGGTGTCGCAAACGCATCGCCCGACCAAATAGGTAGAAGCATACAAGACACTAGGGCTGAAATTTCTAGAATTAATTCTGTCAGAATGGATGCTACTGGAGGTGGTACTGGACTAGAGGGTGCAGGTGGAGTTGAACTTGAGAAACAACAACAAAGACTGAACAACCTACTTAAATCACAATATGACCTTACTAAGAATTTAATTAGTATAAAACAACAAGAACTAGCGACGATTAAAGAAAAGAATAAGCTTGAACGAGACTCAATGGATGCACTTATTGGTGGTGATATTGAAGCATTTATGGACTCACAAGCTACTATGGCAGCTCAAGCCGCCATAGCTTCTGGTGATGAATCTGCCATGAATATGTTTGGCGGTCAGGCTCTTGGTCGTGCCGCACAAGAAAATAGAAGACTTCAAGACGCTGGAGTTACAGAACTGTATGGTCAGAAACTTGGAGGACCGGGAGGACTAACTGAGCGAGGGTTCCAATCGGTTGCTGACAGAGCTGGTATTGCTGACACAACTTTTGCTCAAGCTGCTGCCGGTACTACATTGGAAGAAACCAATTTAGACAAAGAAATTAGAGATTTAGCAGCAAACATGCAACCATTGGCTAAAGCTATGGAAGAATCTGCCAAGAGTGATTTAGAAGTTGGCAAGGCTATAGAAGCTGGCGCTAAAAAACTCATGAACGCTGGAGAAGTATTAGAGAGTGCTGGTAGAGCTTTGGGAGGTAGCGATGTTGGCGAGACAGCTGAAGGTGGCGCTGGAGCAGGAGCCAAGTCAGCCACGGTTAAAGCACAAACAGCAAATATTAATGTTCAAAAAGTTAATTCTGGCGGCACGGGCGATTCCGGTGGTGGTGGGGGTATAACTGGATCAGTTTCTAGCATGGTAAAAAGAAGCCCCGCAACCGCATTCCAAGCTGGTAAAATGGGATTACAAGCTGGCATACCAGCGGCTACGTCAGCTGCAACGAAGTTGAGAGCAGGATATGACATGTCTAAGATGGGCATGTCTACTAAAAACATGTCAGGTCTTACTAAGGCAGGTGGCATGTTCCAGCAGGGTGGTAGCCAAGTTCAAAAATTTGGATCTAAAGTTGCTGACTTTGGCAGCGATGTTGCATCAACCGTTAAAACTAAGGCTGGTAATTTTGGCAAAGTAGCTAAGATACAAGGTCAAAGAGCTGGCTTAAGAGCGGCTGATATGGCTAGCGATGCCAAAGCTGGATTTAATGCTGGTGGTAAACTTAGCTACTTTGAGCGTTCAGTCATGAGTGCAGACGATATTGCAGCGGCTGATAAAGCCACATCAACTGTTGGTGGTAAAATGGGATCAAGAGCAAGAGACGCTTTGGGTCGTAGTAAAGATTTCGCTACTAAAACTGCTGATAGAGTTATGGGAGCAAAAAATGTTGATAAACTAGCATCTCGCACAAAGGGCTTGGTTGATTCAGGCAGAAGCATGGCTGGAAGATTAGGAAACAGCAGATTTGTACAAGGCACTAAAGATTTAGTATCTAATGCTTACAAAGGCGGTAAGGGTTTTGTTGGAAATGTATCTCAAGGTATGAAGTATGCTAAGGTTGCTAATCAAATGGGTCCAATGGGGCCAACAGACGAGTTAGTAAGAGCTGGCGTACAAAAAACAGTTGGTGGCAGGATGGGAGCAGGCGCTCAGAAGCTGATGACAAAGGGAACAGATCTAGCAGCTAAATATGCTCCAACTCTTTCAAAGGGAGCTGGCAGGGCTGGCGCAGCGCTTGGTGCGGGAGGCAAGCTTCTTGGCAAAGCACTTGGACCCGGAATGGCTGTAGCAGATTTGGCAATGGGCGCATATAAAGGAGCTACATCTGATTCTAATGTTAGAGCTGCCAAAGACGAAGAAGGCAATGTAGTTGGTCCGGGCTTGCTTGCTGACAGGGTGTTAGATAAGCAAAGCACAATGGAAAAGGGCGTTGCTGGAATGCTAACTGGTAGCGCTACAGTTGGTGGTTCTATCACAGGTAGTATGCTTGGTGTTCAAGAGGGTGGAACTGCTGACCAAGTAATGGCTGGTTACGAATCAATGGGTAGAGGTGCAGCTATTGGCGCAAGTATAGGGTCTGTAATTCCGGGTGCTGGCACAGCCGTGGGAGCTGGCGTTGGAGCAGTTGTTGGTGGTGGAGCAGAGTTAGTTAAAAGTACAGGCCAGTTAAGGGTAGAGCAGAAAGCAGCAGCAGAGCAGCAAGCTAAGACAGAAAGTATGAGACAAGCTAGTGTAGATGATTCTGGACTAGACGTATTAGAAAGAAACAAGGCAAAGGAACAAGCCAGATTACAAGACGAAATGGCTGTAGCTCAATCTTCTGGCAACACTCAAGAACAAGAAAAAATACAAGCTAGAATGAAACAAGATGAAGAAACTAGAAGAAATCAAAGAAAAGAAAATAGAAGTTATTTCTCTGCGTTCACTGATTCTGTTGGTCTAACGGACACAACAGCTGATAGCGAAGAATTTAAACAATTTCAAAAAAGTCAACGTACAGCTGGTGCTAGCCCAGCAGCTGCTGGAGCTGTTCCAGCCCAAAGTCAACCAGCGGCTACTGGTCAGGTTGCTCAAGCTGGTGGGGTTGGACTTGATCCAGAGCTATTGAATAAATTCTCTGCATCTCTAGAGAAGTTTAATACTGATTTATCTGCTAATATAGATAGGTTAGCAAATACTAAATTAGAAATTAAAATAGCTGATGCAAATGTAAGTGTTAATATTAATGATGGTGGATTATTACAGAAGCTAAATCAAATGATGGGCGACACTGTTAATGAGAAGATCGAAGAAGCACTAGCTGAAAGAAGACAAAATCCAGACGGTAGTTCCGCAGCTCCTTCTTCAAGTCAACTATAGGACAATATATTATGGAATGTTTAGTTAGCACTGAGAGGTCAAAACCTAAAGCTGTCAGTAAGCTGAGAGCTGGTGCGCCTATAGCTAACATTGTAACAAGCGACTCTGTACATGCTAGGGCAGAAGCTGTGGCATCTAATGCTACAGTAACACACATGGCTGCTACAAATCTAGTAGCTAATAAAACTCATTACCAATCCAGACAAGCTAAATTTTCTATTAGCAGTTTGCTTCGTGGTACATGCTCTGTATTTGTCAACTTAGGAATTGATCCTGATCTTGATACTATATCTTCAATTGTGTCAGGAGCTTTTGGTTCTGCTGAAGACAGATTGATTGAGCAAATATTAAACAGTTTTATTGCCAACGGTAAGGCTGACGGAACTATTACTGACGCGATGACGGATGCTGAAATAATTCGGCTGTTCTTATTATTTTTAGATTCTAGTGGGTTCATATCTAATGTAGCTTCTGCGAAAGAAACCATAAAAGGTTCTAGTAAGTTTAGAGACTTAGATGCAGTTACAACTATATCTGGACTCGACGACCCAGTTACCGTACAAACTCCTCGCGTATTTCCTTTCTTTAGCGCATCCGATGATGCTGGCACTTCTTATGGGGGCGCTTTACTACGAGACAATAATGGAAAAATTGACGCTAAAGCTCAGGGCGGTGTGATTTCAGTTGCTTCTAGAGTTCGTGCTAAGTCTAATTTCAAAAACACTTATGTAGATAAGATTGGTGGTCATGTAGAGAAGTTCAATAAGCTACTTAATTTTTCAGCTACTCAAAAGTTTTATCCAGTAAGAGATATTAATACAACTAAAAACGGCGTTGCTTTTGTAGACAAGACTCTTGCTGCTACTGGATTGTACCAAAGCGTTGACGAAGGATTATTTACTGGTCATTACACAAAACCGTTCGGAACTAGTTCTAGAATATCTGACGATTTTGGCAGTTTCATTCAACCGTCTTCTGTCTTTTCAAAAGGTAATTTTAATTATGAGTGTGAGCTAACACCTCCCCACATAAAGCCAGTTGAAAACTTCTTGTTTATTCGCGCAGCTGCACCAATGTCAGTATTGGAATCTGACATACCACCACAGTATAGAATACATAATATTAAATGGACAGATCCAGATGGCAATATTATTTCTGCTTATAAAGATATTAATGTTAGGGGTGACAGTAAATTTAGCAGAGAAGATGAGAATTATAATTTTGCTACGTATGTAACAGAAGCTGTTGTAGATAATGCTAAACGTTACAACTGGGATACTTACGAAAAACTTCCATCTTTTACTGGAGTAAATGGCTACAAGTTAAACATGGACTTTGAAGTAACTTGTTTTCATAGGCCGTTCTCGCCAGAGTTTAATAAAGGTTATGAAGATGGGTGTAGCTTAGATTTTGTAATAACTGATGATAATGATCATGTTGCACTGGATGGCTCTCCATTGTCTACCAAGACTCAAGGATTTGACTTTACGCCTAACAATTCTATTAGAATATCAAATATTGAAATTGCTGCCAGTGGATCAAAAGCTCCTTTGGCAGAACACTTCATGCCTCTTTATAGCTTGCCTCCTACTGAAACTTTAAGAACTACAAGAAAGATTTATCCCACAGAAATATTACTGCAAGACTATAACACCCGTATACATCCAGAAGTACAAACCTTATGGAGATCTTCACCAGACAGGGGCGTGTACTCGTTTAATAACACAGCTAATGATAAAGCTGGAATGAAAAAAGCTCTTAGAGATTTTCAATCAGTAAGATATATAGAACTTATTTCTACTAGCCCGATTGCTGACTCTGGTAAATTGAAAATTAAGTTTGAACATGAGCCTCCCGTTTCTGTAAAGCAACCTACTAATGGAGAGTGGGGCATAGGTGCTAAGAATCCAAACAGTAGATTGAATACTGCCAAGCTTGAGATTGTACCCGGACCAGACGAATTCTTTGAAGTTGACACGATAGAGTTGCACATAACAGCCAGAAAAGCCGTTGGCAGTCGTGACTATGCTTTAGACGTTGTAGGCTTTACTGACGATGGCTTGCTAAACGTTTCTTCTGCTGTTGATGGCTTCTTGCAAAATAAAGATGCTGGAATTGGAACTATACCCACGGCTACAGGTTTTAATCAATCTAACTATTTAACGTCTTCTGCTGAAACTGTATCGTCTAGAGAGGGTTATTTCTCACAAAACATTATTCAGAATACTGGTGGTGATCATTATATTTTAACTAACACTCCGATGGTCACTGGTACAACTTTAGAAGATTATGTCATACCTCTTCAAATATATAGAAAGCAAGACAAGTTTGGATTCCAACAAGATTATTCAGGCTCTAATAATTTTGAATCTTTAATACTTGATATATATCCTTTACCAACCGGAGCTGTTATAGCTAGAGCAGACTTGCAGGTTACTTATAAGCCTTCTAACGCTATAACTATGTACACTTTGGGTCATGGCCCACAAGAAGTTACGAGAAGAGCTGCATCATTACAGCTTGAGCCAATGAAGAGCAATGATGGTAGACTTAATGCTATATGGACAGAGAAGCCGCTTTCGCTTATAGAAGACATACCACACGCTTTCACGACTCCTCAAACACTAAAGACTAATTATGCTAGGAGATGGAGAGGGGTTGATGGAAGAATTAAGGCCGGTCCTTTCCAAGCTGATCAATTTGATTTTGCATTTGACAATCCAGAGCTTACTTATCCATTTACAAAAGGTCATTACAAGTTTAATGATGTAGACGGAAATACTATATACTCTGATCAAAATCCAGAAATATCCTATACGGGAACTTACAACGCAGCATTAGCAGATAATATTATTTCTAATATTGGTATGAGGTTCCAAACTAATAAAATATTTGGAACACAAGACAGAGACTACAGAACAATAGATTGGACAACAGTTGGTCATGAGTTGAGTGGCAAGATCATGGACGCTTTTGATAAAGCCGTCAGAGTTGATCAATCATCTAAAAATATTAATTATGGAGATATTAATACTGATAATGGATTCTCTGTGCTTGCAAGGTTTTCTCCAGATGTAAATGTTAGCGGCGCTGATTACAACTTGTTTAACTCTGGAGTTCTGGTATCTAAGTGGGATGCAGGCAAAGATCTTGAGTTTACATTAGGATATAAAGACGGTAAGATTACTGGACACGCAAGAGATAATGCTGGTAATGTGGTAACAGTACAAGACCCACTAACTTATACTAACTACTCTTTCCCACTTGCAACCGTTCTTACTTATAATGATCAAGGATCAAACAAGCTCAGACTATACACAGACAATGAAATAGCTAGTGGTAATTTTAATTCTTTGAGAGCATCTTCTGCTCCGTTTGTTATGCACACTGGTGACAGTAATTTAGTAGTTGGTCACTCTTCTGGCTCTGGTGTTGGTATGAGCGCTTTCGTAACAGAGTTTGGTATCGCTGAAAGTAACGATTCTGGAACATTGATTGTTCCTGCATCTCCCAACATAGCTAGGCAAGAAAGTAATATAGATAGATTTTTTGATTCATTTAGATCTAAGTTCTGGAACGTTGGTGAAACTTACGAAGACGAAAGATTTAAGCTTTGGGATTTTCTTAATGAGCGAGCTAGCAAATGGCATATAGGATCATTTAAGTTCTGTGAATTTGGCGCAGCTTTTGATACCATGTCTAATAGAATTGGTGAAGACTATATACTACACGAACATAAGGCTACTGGTGATAGCTACGGGACCATGTGCGACGTTCCTCTTCCTAACAATGTCTTAGCTTCTGGCCTTTCTTACCACACTCAGATAGAAAACGACTTCTTAAGAATGCACTTAGGAGATGTCAACAACAAATTTATTGCAGCAGATCCACGACTTGTTAAAACTTTTCCAAGAAGCTACGATCCTGCTACGGAATCAATTGCTGTAGACACAATAATAGAGCAAGATGGTGTTGGTGATATTTTATGGCCCGATGGTAATGTTGGACCTAAACTCATCGTTAGTCTATATACCAAGAGAAAAGAAACTGACTTATTTGACAGTACTAACTGGGGATTAATAAATAGAGATTTTCATTACATTGCCCCTGACGATTGCTGGAGAAAACGAACCAGCAGGTTTACTGTCCAAAGTGTCAGGGATGAATCAGAACCTTGGGCTAGTTTCAATAGAAGTCAATTAGTCAAAGAAACAAACCATCATCATTACTCCAATAATATAAATGAAATGTTTGTTCAGTATGACTTGGCTTATCCTTCAGGTAATTTTGAATCTAGAATTAGAATGCACTCTGCTGAAGTCAGGTTAGAAAATGCTCTACACCTTAAGGATGTTTTATATGTAGATGACTTCATTCTGTATACTAGCGGTGAGCCTGTAGTCAATGAAGAAATGAATCTGTACTGTCAAGAACCAATTTATTCTAGCGGCACAGACATGAATATATTTGCTTCTGGAGGATTGATGCCTGTTACAAGTGGCAGGATGAATTTGATATCATCTGGAGTTGGCTTAATCTCTAATGAGCAAAATCCTCTAAGTTTGTACTTAGATGGTCCTGTTGGTTTTGCTTCATCAAAATATGATGTAAATTCTTCTGGTATGAGTTTACACACCATTGGAATACCAGATTTCTTCAGTAGCGCTGGTGGTGGTAATTTTGGTTCTATTGGTTCAGAATATATCGACAACACAGCTAGCAACGTAATGTTTGGAGCTGTTGGAGATCGCGGTCGTTCTGAAACTATATTTGCTCTTTATACAGAAAATGATCAATTGTTTAATGGTCCTCATTCACTAGCCCAACAACCTTTATTTGTTAGAGGTGTTGATTCTGATGGCAATGAACATAATGATGCTTCAAACTCTTTCAATATATTTACACATGGCTCATCTAATTATTATTATCGTAATGAGCAGAATGACACAGGCGCTAAAAGACTAAATGTTCCTTTCACCCTATTTGTTCACACAGAGGCTATTGATCAAACTTCTTCTGGTGTTATGAGTTTACATACTGTCGATGGTGTTGATCCAAATATACTTACCGCTACTGGAAGTATGCCTTTGCATACTATTAATGTTAATCCAATTAATGATGGTCAAAACTATTTGTCATCATTCCAGTGGAATGGAAACAATGCAGGAACTTCGATTCAGGTTGTAGACAATGAAAAGCTATCTTTGGACGCTAACGATGAAATACGTGGGGTTGTTACAATGTGCTACGCTAATTGTGACAATAATGGCAATTGCATAGAACAAGAATTGTACACACACAATACGCTGTGGGTTAAAACAGAGTGCCTGCCCGGAGGTGTTATAAGACCTATTAATGTATATAACAACGATAACACAATTGGTTATAATACTATAGAAACTGGATACAGTAATAATTACTATGGAGCTAGGAAGTTCACTGGACTTATACCGGCAGCTCCTTACAATATCACAATTACCGCAAAGACAGGAACTAGTGGGATTCTAGAGGTTCCAAGAGAAATAACAGAAATAGAATATGGTACTAATGACCAAGTTGATTATTCTGGAGTAAAGCTTGTTGCAGAAGATGGAAGCAGAAATTTATTTGATCAATTCGCTTATTCAGTAGACATTGCTGGAGATTTAATGGCGGTAGGTGTTCCCGGTATTGATCTTGAAGATAACGGTGTAGCTATTCCAGAAGCTGGCTCTGTATTTGTTTATAGAAGAAATCCTGCTCCTAGTGGATATGATTGGTCCGGTCAAGATCATAAATCTTCTTGGTTATTTGAAGCACAATTATCTATGCCTAGCGGGTATCGTTTAGATAGACATGAAAAGACCAAGGTGAATATTTTTCAAGCAGGCGTGAATGTTGGTCAAGGAGACAAGACATATTGGTTCAATGGTCAAAAGGGCAGAGAGCTAGGACGTAGCGTTGCTGTTTCTTCTTATAATGGTAAAGACGTTATTGTTGCTGGTGGTCCGGGGTCTAAATGGCTAAGAGAATTTACTACCCTTGATCCAGATCCAGTAAGAGTTGTACTATTTATATTTACAGACGAATTTGCCCCTACTGTACCTTGGCCCAGAAGGTGGGGGCCGGGAATTACCACTATAGATTGGCAAGAGCTGGAACCAGCAATATCAGAAAAAGATACTTATTATAAATACTTCTGCGACCCTTCTGTAAGATTTGACGTTCATATAGTTATTTGTGAAGGAGTTTTGGGACAAAATCAACCGGCTTCTAGCGATTTCTCAGATGATTCAGCGCCAGTTCCAACTTTTATTCATAAGAGACAAATAAGCAGAATATCCGGCATCAGCACTATATCTGAAAGACGAGCTGAAAATGCCGCACTTAATGCTCAATTACAAGATATTTATCACGAACTCTTCCCACTAGATTCATCAATTATAAATAACGGTCTTCCACCAATTGTTGGTTTCTATGTTGATGATTCTTTGTCATACGGGCCGAGAGCTTTAGGTTCTACGTCTCCTGATAAGATTCAAGGTGGAGCTTTGGGTGCTTTCCAAACGTGGTTAAGCGATTATGCATATACAAATGGTTTAGTTGATTATGCTGGTGATGCAGCAAGACCTTATTTTACAACCAAGATAGCTAATGATGAAGGTTGGATTAGTCAAGCCAAAGAAATATTTGCACAAGTCTTAGATCCTGACGTTATAATTGCTAATGGTTCGTTTAAGCTGTTCGCAAATAATATGGGCATATTCCGTCAAGGGTTGGAAGAATATAATATTCCCTCTCCGAGTGGCGGTGCTGTTTATGTATTCGAGAAGTTTGATCACGGCTGGGATATTATTCAAGAAATTAATTCTCCAAGCGCAGGATACGATCATGTACCAGATAGATATGGTCACGATGTTGCCATTAGTGAACAGGGTAATGTACTGGTTGTAGGCTCTCCATTCGTAGAAGAAGCTGTGCAAATTTTTGAGAATAATTCATCACAAGAAAGTCAATTTTATAATAGATTTGTAACTTGGTTAAGATCTACTAACGACACTTCTTATGGAGAAATATATCAAGCTCAACAAACTTTTAATAATCTACCCGCCGCAACTACTAATGAAATTTTTAAAGAAAATGCTAAAAATGTATTTGGTAATTCACTTAGTCCAAGCGGTCGATATACTTTCAGACTTCATGATAATCGGTTTAGTTCAAAGTTCTCTCTTAGACAAACTTATTCCTATGGAGATGCTGGAGTAAGTCATAATTGGGGCTGGTTAGCTAATGATCATATGCCAACTTCTAGAATAGGCTATAGTGTTGATGTTAGTGATGACGGAACAACGATTGTTGTAGGCTGTCCAACTGATAGTTTAGGCGCAAGAGATGAAGGTGTATTCTGGTATAAGCCGGGAATTGGATGGCGCACTTCTTCTACTCAGTGGTTCTCAAACGTCAATGCTGGAGCCGTCAGAGTTCTAGAGGGTAGAAAATACTACCCACACGACACAGCTATGCAGTACGGCATATTTGGAAACTTACATAGAACTTTATCTAATGCTGAAAAAGACGACCCTCTATTTAACCATTATAGTTCTTGTTTTAGAAATTATGTTGAGTCTGAATTTACTGATCCAGAGATTCCAAACAATGTCGGAACTCTAATGATTATCACTCCAGAAATAGATTCTTTAAGTGAAGAAGTTATACAAAATATTAAAGATTGGCTTGCTCTTGGAGATAGGCATCTAGTGTTGGTTGGTGATGATCCTATATATGAAAAGAATGAAGATGGGATGCCCGGAGCTTATAATGCTAGTAATAAAATAATTAATCGCCTATTAGCTAAACTAGACTCTAGAATGAGAATCCATCCAGCGAGAAATCGTTATGAATCACTTATAGATCAAAGCACTGGTCTTTATAAGAATATTGTTCCTTCATTCGTTCCATCAAAAACAACTCCTTCGTTTTTGAATCCGGGTAAGATGCGAGCTTCTGGAGTAGCTGACATTAGACTGCACGATACTAGTGTTAACGATAGATACTCATGTGACCCCGGAAAGCGTGAGTATGGAATTCTAGCTGGACTAGATTTACTTCCTCAAATTGAAGAAGAAGGATACCCCGCACTACACTCAAAGTGTAACCCTCCAATAGTTCATGAAGGAGATTTAAGAGCTTGGTATTATGATCAATGTGCAAAGACAACTCCTAAAGGCATAGTGTATGTTAATTATCAACACAATATAGCTTGGAATTATCAAACTCACCAATTAATGGATTGGGATTGCGATCAAGAAGATCGCTATCCTGCACCAAAAGCAACTTACGAACCTACGCCAGTATTAGCTGCTGCTGAATCTCTTACCAAAGAAAGTATTAGAGAGGAAGTTCCTGAACGAATAATAGAAAAAATTGTAGTTGTTGGAAAAGAATTTGTACCTAATCCTGACTTTAAGAGATTCCCAACAAGGGTAAAGCCTCAACCGCGAGACAGTTTTTACTGGACGGCAAGTAGTGGAAATTATACTGATTTAAATTACAATGTATTTAACACTTTAGAATCCGAAAGTAAATTCTTAGACGTTGGAGATCCAATATTACAAGAAAACAATAAGACTGCCATAGCTATGGCTAAGTCTGAAATTTTAGGATCTGAACGACCAAGAATAGAAAATATTACAGAAGACTTTGTTACGGGAGCTAGGGAAAGCTATGGTTCTTCTGAGGTGCATTTACTATCTATGGTTCAAACAGAAGGCTTAGATATTCTCAATCTGGGCGACGATTCAAATGGAATATTCTATATGAATCTAGTAGACATGTCCACTGCGAATCAGATAGGAGGTGGATCACGAATTGTTCAACTGGGAGGATTTACTGGTCATGATAACTTCCGTAGTGCTTATCCCGTTTTCGCACCAAGGTCAGGATCTGCATTAAAAGAATTTTTCAGCAATCTTGGACATAGTGTTGTAGAGGGTCTTGACCCCATAGATATGGATATGCCGGGACGAAACTTTGATGTTGCTTGGATAGCCAATCCAGATGGCAGACCATCGGATCAAGAGCTTCAAAGTATTAAAAATTGGCTTAATGCCAAGTCTGGAAGAAAACTCATCATCACGTTTGGTGACGAGAGGCAACCCGTCTCGCAAGGGCCATTTGGTTTCCCAAGTGTAAGAGATGATGAAAAACTCACTGAACGAATTAATAATGTTGATTTCTTGCTCAAAGAATTGAACTTAACTATGCAGCCCCATTTCCTAAATGACAAATCCAAGTATGCTGATTTAAATGATACTACTGCTGGTCAAGCTTCGGCTCGTCTTAAAGGAATATTTAACTTAGATTTTGTATATAATTCTGAATTAAGATTTGGATACAGAAATCAAAAATCATTTATTGAAGAAAACCCAGCAATTAGATCAAGAGCTGATTTTGCAATAGTTGCTATACAACCTAATCAAGCTACTAAAACACTATCTTTACCATATCCTATACAATCAACAGTTTATGACAGCGTAGGAACTACACTGATTAGAAGTGGAACTATTAAAGCCTCATTCCCAGTAAAAGAAAAAACATATTATCGAGTATTTTTTGATGAAGTTTCTATGTTTCCATCTGAAAAAGTTCCTATGTCTTATACGTTAACGAACTGCAAGGCATATCATAGCTTTAAACCAGCGCCCCTGACAGACGCTTGGCAGTTAGAACCTTCCTACAGTCAAGTTCCTCTTCGTGAAAGAAACGCTGAAAATCCTGCACGTTTCGACGTTCCTGCAAGAGTAAGTTCTAATTTCTCTTTGGAGGCTGGCAATAGAAACCTAATCCCCTTACAGAATAACCCCGCAATGCGATCCATTACATTCTTACAGGATGAAATCAAATGGCTTGAAAGGCCAAAGCAAAGAATTTTTGGAGATAGATCAGTAACTCCATTGTCATTTATCATTAGTATTCCTGAAGGTGTCTCTAGCATAGACTTATTTATTAATGGTGATTATAAGCAAGAGGTTCCATCAGAAAATCCTTTGCAATTAGATACATATAGACTAGCAGCTTTCTCTGGAGTTGAAATAGAAGATCCAATTCGTGAATTTGGGGGAGGATTTTTCAAAGATATCACTGAAACGATAGAAGAAATTATTCCTGCAATACCGGCTTCTACTACGGAGTACACGGTCACTAGAGAAATCAGTACTCCTAGTAGCAAGTATTGTCCAAACGATGCATGTATTGAACATTTCACAAGCGATGCATATCCAAACGGTCAAGATATTGCTGATGGACCCGTGACTGCTGCTCAAGAAATATATCATCAAGCTCCTTTTATAGCTGGGGGAGCAAGATCTAGAATTACAGTACTTACGGATGCCAGCATGATACAAGGTGTCAATGTACAAGAAGAAGATAGTAGTCGTATTATTCCAGATGTCATGTCATTGATACGAAGTTTTTCCCCTCGTTCTTATGGTGGTGATGAAGTTGGAAACGGTTTTTCTTATAGAGAGATTACTAAGATAGTTTCTCCAGAAAAAAATAGTCCAGCACGACTGCTTGCTGCTGAAGAAAACGAAGGATTTAACAACCTGTTTGGAAGATATCCTCAAACTAGAAAGCCTGCAAATTATTTTGGTAATGATGAAATGGATGTAAGAATTACCAAATATCAGTGGATTCAACCGGGGGATGTGTTGATGAATAAGGGTTCTGATTTTATTGAGAAAAAAGTTCCACCGCCGATAGAGACTGATGATGAAGCAAGAATAGCAGCGCAAAATCAGCAAAGAAATCTCTTCTCTGGGATTATGGCATCATATGGATGTTACTCTAAGTTTAATGTTGAAATAGATGGAACTATATACTACGACACAGGTATGGGACAACATCCACCTAAGCTTATGGAGGTTTATGGATATGACTTCTTAGACTTTGATCATGTTAGTCATTTAATGTCTGGATACCCCGGAGACCTGTTTGGATATAATGTAAAAATAGATAAAGGAACTATTTATGTAGGATCTCCATTCGCTGCGTTTAGTGGAGAAGCTATCACTAATTGGGATCAAGTCAAAGCTAATACTCCAAATGGTACTTTGTACAAAACTAGAACTGGTTACTATGGAGGTGCTGGAGTTGTTTATAGATTTGAAAAAACTATGAACGGAGAAGGTTTACTTGGTGCAAAAATTCCTTGGGAAGCAGTTGGTAAAATTCAACCTAACTCATTAAGCGTTGGCGATACAAATGGCAGAAGAAGTGATAGGTTTGGATCTAAGATCGCTATAGACTCTGACTTCATGGCTATATCTGCTCCAGACCATAGCGATGACGCTTTAATTGTTAGAAATTCTGGAGAATTTATAAGAAAAGAATTTAATGATCAATTTAGTATTGGCAAACTAGAAACATTCGACACAGGAGATGCTTCCCTTAGTCAAGAAATTAGAGATAGTGGTGTCGTCCTAAATAACGCAGGAGCTGTTTATACATACGAAAGAAGAATCACAGATTGGGGAACCAAGAAGCAAGATTGGGAGTTCATACAAAAAGTTATACCTCAAGGGTATAATGGTAGATTAGAAGATGATGGCTTTGGAAATAATCTGGCTGTTACAAGAAACGCAAGGTCGGATGGTGATTATAATTTAATTATAGGCGCTCCACAGCATCGCTTTGGAAATTCAGGCGAAGCTCCAGTAGTTTCTTCAGGTGGTGCGTTATACTCATATGATGCAATTATGAGGAGACCTAAGCCATCATTTGCTCATCCAGACACAAATATAGAAGGTAGAATATATGGAGAAATAGGCGATAGTCTACCAGATAATGAAAAGTATTTACTATTTGACTTTAAGAATGGTCAAGAGACCGACAAGTTACTATATCAAATTGGAATTGTACACGCCGACTTAAATGGTGAAATATTCATAGAAGCTTCTGGTCAAGACAAAAATGATAGAGGCTACGCAAGGCACAGGCCGTACATTAATAGTGTAGATGGAGGTTATAGACATGGCGTATTTGCGCAAAATTTTGTTCCATTTTTCATTGGAGGTAAGCCTCCTTCAACAAGTGGTAATATGTCTCTAGTATCTCCTGCTCCAGAGCAAAATGTGTATAATAATATGTCCATGTTCAATAACGGCGTTTTAGGAGTGCTACAGGGCGATGATTACGAAATGAACCTATACGGTGCAGGCGTGATACCAAGCTCTATATCTGTTCCGGCAACAAACGGCGGTCAAGGATTTAATTTATATACTATTTGTAGCGGTGTAGTCTCTAGTGGTGTTAATCTATATACTAGAGGTAAATTTGTTTAAATAAAAAGGAAAAGAACATGCCAAACACACTTCAATTTAATAATACTGATGCTATAGTTCAGCCAACACCGCTTTTTGCTGTGACTATGACACCTTTGCAGAATAAGATTGGGAAGTTTGGAGCCTCTTACCAGCTCACTATAAGTGGTGCGATTCTATTTAATAATAGTCAGAGGGAAAGATCTACTAAAGTTTTTGGTAATGTTACAAATGCGGCAACTGTTGCTAGTAATGGTTTAGAACATATAGCTCTTATTCAGCAGCAGATTATGCAAATGCTGGATCAGCAAGAAAACGAAATACATGGACTAACTGTTCAAATTAATGATGCTCATGGAGACAAAGATGTTCTTACATTTGCAAGATGTAGAGTTGATAATGTTAATTTTGAAGATGGTATACATGTCAATCTAGCTAGATACAGTATAACCTTGACAGCAGAGGCTTTATATACTGGATCTGCTGGCAGCAACCTTCATCAAACATCTATGATGGATCTCCATGAATATGGATCTGATTATGGTAATGATACTAATCTGCAATATATGCTTGAAGACTTTACAGAAAGCTGGGAAATATCCCCCGACGATTCTTTTGGAACTTCTAGCCCCAATGGATTAGTAATAGTCCCAAGAAGTTATACCATATCTAGAACGGTAACAGCCGTGGGTAAAGCCCCTAGACATAGATCAACAAACGATACCTTTACTCCCGCTTGGGTAAATGCTAGTAATTTTCTTAAAAAATATATTTTTCATGATGATACTAATGGAGATCAATACAGTGGCCTAAGTGCTATTTTACAAGAATCTCTCTTGGGGGTTCATACGGGGCATGGTGCATACACTGCTTTCAATCATTCTAGAACTGAACAAGTAGATAAGGCCGCTGGGAGCGTAACGGCTACAGACAATTGGATTCTATCTGAAACCGATGATTACGCTCTAGAAACTTTTGAAGGCAGCGTAAGTACAGAATTGTCTAACCCTTTTGTCAAAGTATCCATCAATGGGACAATAAAAGGTTTAGGTTCTTTATCAGCTGATGACATGTATGTTGATCGTGATACAGTAAGCTATCCACTTACTCCAATGGCTAGAGCGCAGACAAAGTATAATCTATTGTCTAGTAACGGCAACTTTGGTTTTAACTGCCCTTTATATAAACGCGCAAACACTTTAACAAATGTAAATTTAAACAATCAACCTCTGTCTATTAGTCTCGGTCGTAATGAAATCAGTGGTGAAATAACTTACAGTATGGAATTTGACAATCGACCTAGTAACTTTTTTAGTAATGTTTTGTCAGAGAATGTACAAATTAGCGACACATACCCCGGCGATCAATTCGCTGTGATACCAGTTATTGGTAGAGCAATTGGTCCAATACTGCAATTTACCTTTGGCAGAACAGAATACAAGAGAAGCGTTTCTATAGATGTTCAGCTTGATTACACAGATATAGATTACAGAAAATCTAGAGATGCGTATATTAATTCTAGGCCGAGTTGTCTTCAAAATCTCAGAGGCGAGATTAATGCCTTGATTAGCTCTGTATCTCCAGCCACTGAAGTAGGAATTAGGAAATATTTTTTAAGTCCACCTCAAGAGTCTTGGTCTCCTAAAGACGGTAAATACTCCGTTCAGTTAGAGTGGACTTACGAAATGGATCAATAGGTATTATTATGGCAGGACCATTTAAAAGATCAGCAGCGCCTATGGAAGATATTCCTACTAGGCCACAATTATCAACTACTAATCTTACTCCACATAGTTATGGACCAGTTTCAGCTTTATTACCAGAAACAAATGCACATTTTAGAGATCTTGCTAATAGTAACTACGTTAATACTAAAGCTGGAAAGCATAACGTAGATGGTACTGGAGGATGGTTATATAATCCAACTTATCAGTTTCAATCTTTTTCATTTTTGAATTCAATTTTTAGACCTACTAGAATAGGCAATTTATTACCAGAAAGAGCTTTAAGAGGTAGATATCAATACTTAGGCGCAAAACCCTATTACGAAATAGAAGTTGTCGATGAAGAGGACTCAAGACAAAAAGTATTTTCTAACTTTCTTTCCTCATCTGCCTACGCTTATAATTCAGAAATAAAATTTAATAAGTATGTTAGTTATCATGGACTTGAAACGGATGAGACCAACGCCACTTCACTACAAGGTTTAGCACCAGCTACCCCTGCCACTACTGATGTAACGTATTCTTCTTCCGCAACCATTACTGCTTTTAGTGCTTACGATAAAATACTAGGTATATCAGACGCAAATACTAGCATGACTGCAAACGAGGGAACAAATTATGATCCTAGCAATGACCCAAATTCTGCTGCTAACCCTTCTACCAATAGCGCCGGATCTAGTTCTAGCTCTAACAATACAGGATACACCGGATTAGGAAGTAATTCTTATTGGAATACATAGGTAAATTAAATGAGTACACCGCTAAATGAATGCAATAATAACTTTTCACAGTTTGCTGCATATCCATCTCAAAACATAGAACAACAAACATTTTTAGGAGCATCTGTACGTAGCTTTTCTGCTAACGGTGGTTTTGGAGATACTTCCTCTACCCTTTCTGTAGATTTGGCAGTAGATGAATTTAATCTAGCAGATGAAACTCCTTTAGGAGAAGGTCAAGACGTTTACCATAATGGCAAAGCAGATAAGTTTAGACCACCTCCTGCCGGTAGTCCAGTATTTTTTACTATGGGGCCAACCCGACAGACTGTTAAGAATGTTTTTAAAAGAGCTTACGATCAATACTATGATAAAAATACAGTTGCCACCACATCAGATTTTTATAATCATTTTAGTTTTGGTGGTATACTTCAATCATATATTCAAACTAGAGGTCCGGGTGGAAACCCATTGTACTCTGCTCAAGTTGTTGACCCAAGAGAAATACTCTCTAATGTACAAATTATATTAAACAATTACGCTGGATCTGTCTTTAAGAAGGACAATATAATAAATGCATATGGATTTTTAGAATTAAATACTTCAAAAACTAACACAGACATGGAAAGCCCAAAAGCATTATCTATTAAAGGTAATCCGTTTGACACGGTAGAGTTTGAAGACACATCAAGCAGATATAGAGGGATTGATGCAGTTGGTTTTTCTTACGATATAGCTACTGCGTCTACTACAGCAGCTTTAGAACATCTTCTTAAATTTAGATTTAATGGGATTGATAGTAATACTACAAGTTATTTAGGAGGTGCTGGCGCTCCTCGTATAATGACAGGCACTGGTTTTTCTAGAAGGTCAGAAAGAGGAATACCGTATTATAGAATAGTACAAGCCATAAACGCTTTATTTGGTCATTATGGAGACCTAGAACCAGAACACAGGGAAGCGGGATTTTTTACTTCTGTCAATTTTAGAGGCGTTAAATACGCTGTTGATTTAAGTGATCTTCCAATCCTTGCGCCATTTCACTACTTTGAGTATGATCAAATTAATTTGCTTGATTTTATTATGGAGGTCTGTGACACTCTAAATCATGATGTTTTTGTAACATTGCTACCTGTCATTGATCACCCCGGATGTAAAAAACAATATGCTCTCAAGGATGATCCGGCTCATAAATATGAAGGTGTCATTAAAGTCGTAGCAATTGATAAATCTACGCCGTTTAATTTATCTGCAATCAAAACATTTATAGACAATGTAGATGCTGATACGATGAAAAATAATGACATTGGATACGAATTAGCTAATAATGTCGTAGATAAAATAGTTGTTGGGGCGAATGAAGTAGAGAATTTCCACTTTAGAAGTGATTTAGACAGAGTTCATAAAGATGATAGTCCGTCTGCTTGGTATCCTGATGTATGTTTAACTTGGAGTGTGATGCCTTACTACGGAACTATTGCAAATAAAGGAGTAACAGTTCCCGTTGGACGAGGGGCTTATCAACAAATATTACTAGATTCAAGCAGTGTGTATGCTCATGGCATGGGTAATTTTTATGTTGCAACTGAATTGGAATTACGAGCTGCTAGCATGTCGTATGAAACATGGAAAGATTTTTTAATTGAATATAATAAGTTGTACATGGAGCCTGTTACAGAAGGAGATATTCTTGCTGATGGAACTGAAGGACAATTCCAAGTTACTGTTCCTAGATGTGCAATTCCTCCTATATCACCAGACGATGGTTTTACAGGAAGTATTCCAAAAAATTCTACCCACCCTCCCTATGGATACCCTTTATATTACGGTAGAGCTACTGCTATAGGCATACCAGAAGCAGGATTTGTGTCTTCTGTAGCTTTCAATAGAAGAATGGTAGAGATAACAACTGAATTGCAAAAAGCCAGCAGGGATGGTAAAGGAGCCGTTTTAATTGATGATGCTTTAGAACAATTAGGATTGATGGATACTAGTCGATTGACTACAGAAGAAAAAGAATTTTATGATGAAATTACAGACGCAATAAAAAATGGTACGTATTTTTCATTCATAGACGAGAGCAAACTGCAAGCTATGTCTATGGTCAATCATTCAAAGCAACAAACTATGGCAAATATGGAAAACGTAATGCGTGTTTATAATTTTGTGAAGTCCGTTGCTAGCGAGTGTTTGGGCAAAAAATGGCTGGTTAAATTACCACAAGAGTGCAATGACAACTGGCATCCAGAATATACGCCATTTGGATTTCCTACTAGAAAAACAAATTCTAATCCTAATTCTTTATCAGTATATGGCGTTGATGAAGAATCGGTTGAAGTATCAGATCCCTTTGACCAATCTGCACCTTCTAAACCACATAATGGCGCACTAAAAGTAAATAAAAATGTTATAGCAAATAAATATGAGTTTAATTACACTCCTGAACCGTTGGGTGGCTATCCATCAGCAACAACGTGGTCTCAATTAAACAGATTAGGTCTTAAACCAAAAGACAGGACGGCTATTACTGGTGAGAATGGCAGAATTAAACCTTATGTTATATATGATCATTCACAAGAATTAGACTTTTCCAAAGTAAGTAAAGAAGATTATACCCAACAGACAAATGGAGATGAATTCATACCAAAGGTAGACTATGCTCATACATTTGAAAATTCTAGCGATTCATCATCTGATATTAATGGTGCTTCAATTCTTAACGCTCCCACACACGATGGAAACACATCAAGCATAAAAACTCCTACTAGAGCTTATGTGGCTTGCGCTGTAGAAAACAAACTATATATGCCTCCTAAATTTATTACTAAAGGTCTTCCATATTATGGCGGAGAAACATCCTCTGAAGTTAAAAAGAAACCAATACGATATACAGATTCAACTGTTGATCCCCCTGTAGAAAAAACTTTTAAACCGGGAACAGTTACTCGATACCGCCCAACTACATCAGCGGCTGGAGAAATAGGCAGTGTACGTTATATGGATTTAGATTATTTGTTTACTGATAATGGTAATCTTAAAACCCCAGCACCTAGTTTTAAATACGAGACAGGTTGTGTTTATGCCTTAATAACCATTCCTAATAGAATACAGGCTAGCGTTACTAGTAGATACAGAACTTCTCAAGCACACAGCAAGCAAGGGCTATATCACACAATGCTTGCAGATGTTTGTCCTTTATTTACTAATCCAGAGCCGGGAGAAAAAGGCAATATCAAAACTTTAAAATGGGGAGTAAGTGAGCAAACCATTTCTACAGCTGGGTTTGATAAGGCTATAGAAAAAACATATAGTAACTTAATGGCTGCTACGCCTAATCATATTAATATATTATCTGGATCTCCGATTGTTCCAGATTTTATATCACTACCTTTAATGTCTTCAGAAAGATGTTACGGTCCTTGGATGTCATCTTATGGTGAGGGGGTAGGTGGGAATATAGAATTTGTTAAAGATGAAAGTTTAGCTCCTTGGAATTATGCTGGCTATAAATTTATGAATAGCACAGGTAAAGTTAAGGCAGCTTTTGGATCGTCTGCTCAGTTTACTAGCGAGCGAGGAAGCTTTACTCTTGCGACCGGACCAACGGGAGGTTTAGTTTTAGGTAAGGCTTTGGCAGATCAGGGTCCATTAATTACAACTATTAATATGGAAATATCATCTGCGGGCGTTAGCACTGTATATAAAATGGATTTATTTACTAAGAGTTTTGGAAAACTTGATAAACAAAAATCAGACCATATAGCTAAAATGAGTAGGAACCAGCAAAAGTTAATTGATGAAAGAAATGCTTTAGAAAGAAAGAATATGGGTAAATTTGCAACTAGTGACACTATAGCTGAAATAAATAAAAGAATGAGAGAGCGATCTAGAGAAGAAGGAACTGCCGCCTTTGAAAGCAAGAAAAAGAAAGCGCCAACTAAAACCGTTGTTAGCACAAGTAGAGATAAGGATGGTGGAGTTCAGACAGCTTCATCTATGCTTAATAACGAACAAATTGCTGATGGTGCTGAAAACATTGCAGTTAGTGCAGAAAATCAATCTAGACAGTATTATAATACAGTATCTGCTAGTGCTGAAGATGTGCAAGTTCCAGCATCTATGGAACCTTCCCACCCAACCATGTCTTCTAGGCCGGTCGTGAATGTAAAAGGTAATGCTAAATATTACGAAAAAGTTGATGGATATACTATATCTCAGGTAACGTACTGGAGGACTTGATGTATTCAGGTAATATATATTCTAAAAGTGTTGAAAACCATGTATTCATTATACATACTCCATTTTTAAGAGATAGGGGTATAGGATCTTTTTCACTAAAAGGTTTTGAAGAATTTAAATCAACTGACTTCGCTAAAGATTTTGGCGACCGAGTAGATGCCAGTGCTACCAATCCTGTTGAATACGCCAAGCAGAGTACCACTGGACTGTACAAAATGTTTGTAGAAGGCACTGGCTATGAAGAAAGAAGTATAGAAATAGGTAGTTTAGTCGCACTGATAAAAGCATATGAAGACACTCAGACTAGCGGTAGTATTGATAAGGAACATGCTACAGGCGAACTACAAGATATTATTGAGAGCGTAGATTCTGAAGTTACTTTTGGCAATGTAACTTGTCATATTTACGACATTGGAACTCGTAGTAACGCTCGCACTCTTTCTAATAGAGGCGCTCCAATGATTACTGATACACCACGTAGAAAAACTGGAGCGAGATATGATTATAGTGCTACTAAACGGTTACAGAAAAAGGAAGCAAAACCAAAGTTAGGGACTTATGTAGACATTATTGATAGCAGTATGGACTTACCTGAAAGAACCGTGACAGCACCTTTAAAGATTTCCTACAATGAAGCCCTTGGTTGTTACGAATCTTCTAATCAACTATTGGCTAGATTGATTACAGATTTAAATCCAGCTGCCATAACTGCTGTTAGTCTTGGGCCTGAAGATTTAGAAGGTAGATTTAAAGATGATACAGAATTTTATACTCCTTCTTCTGAAAGATATATGGGTCAATTTTCTACAGGGCTAGCCATACCCCTAAGTGTAAAAGATGGTAATCCTAACGCCTTTGGTCCAAACTTTTCTAAAGTTGAGGGTGAGCATTTAAAAATGGAAGCCATACGTGTTGTCAATAGATCTGATAACACATTCGATCAAGGTCAAGTCGTATTATGCACAATGATTGATGGTGAATGGATAGCTCAACAATTTGCTGGCAAGATGGAACTGCCGCCCGATTTAGCCTCCGTTGGCGGCTGGGCATTTGCTATGTTTGTAGCTAATAGTCAACAATATTTTATAGATCAGACTGATGATGGTTTAGTTACTCCGGGTTCTGTATTTGCTAAATTAAAAGCAAGATTTTTTTCAACCGCTAAAGATGCGGGACTACCTTCTAAGGTTGCTGATTTAAATGGCGCTGCCTCCCCAACACTAAGTCTTTCGCCTTACGCACAATTTACTAGCCTTGATTTAATGAATGGTCGCGGTGGGCATAGTTCTACAAATTATGTATTTAGATCTAATGTTGAGGTAGATAGAAATGGAGGAGCGGAAGGCGGGAATGTTGATTTGGGATTGTGGTGGGGTCCAAATTTTCCAGATGGCTTTACAGGAGGAGATGGCGGTTTCCAGTTGCCAGCAGATGCTGGAATTCTTGGAGATTATCCAGACTCAGCTAATCAAGATAAATTTCCAATAGAAAATCATATAGCTATAGTAAGGGCAGTTAACGATCAATCCAATATGGCAAAACTATGTAATAATATTATAATGGGAAGGCTTACGAAAAATGGGCGGGGGTGTGCGTACTGGTACGATGCAGAACGTGGGGTAGATGGTAATTTTGTAGGTAGTAAGCAATATCCAATAGCAGTGGCAATTGATGCGTCAACAACACCACCAGCATCTAGTGATACCTCAGATACTACAGATACCACAGATACTACAGATACCACGGATACTACAGATACCACAGATACTACAGAAGATCCCGGTACGACAGAGACCTCCACTCTTGGACCAGCATTGGAACCACCAGTACCTAGTACTACTCCGTCTCCAGACATAACGACAAGTACAACGTCTGATCCACCTCCTCCACCTCCTGAAGCGCCTACAACTACGCCAGAACCAATAATGGATTTTCCAGAAGGTCCGTTTGATACAGCAAAACATGTATTCACATCAACTACCGTTTTTCCTGCACCTTCCACTCCCGCGCCTTTAAGCACAACGCATGAACCTTTTAATCAATCCCCTCACCCAAGAACTGCTGGTTATATCACAACTTCCGATCCCAAAGGAAATGTAAATTTATCAGACAGCCAGATGAACGATGAAAATTTAGACAAAGATAATCCTCTACCAGAAAGTTAATAAAGGGTCAAAATATGCCATTCCCTAAATATGATAACGGTGACGATCTGTATTTCTCTGAAGGCACTGCAAACGTTCCTGCTAATAGATCAAGGTTAAGTTTTGTGCCATGCCCTATTGAGTATGTGGCTGGTTTCGATGACAATGCAACTTTTGATAATATGCAAAATAGGTATCAAAACTATGGTGAAGCTAGATTTTTTCAACAAATGGCTGCTGCATTATGTCAAGATCCTCCTACTCCATTTAATTTTAATGCGCCAACGAAGGTCGATTATAACGGAGCATTTTTTGCTAGAAACTCAACTGTTGTAAATGAAACCGGAGCGCCACAGGTGGGGGCTGTTTATAAATCTGCTACAAGAATTACTGGTTTAAAATATGGCTTATTTATTAGAAAGAAACCAAAACAACCCGGACCAATGGGTGTGCTTCCTGCATTTTTCTCGACGGGGGGTGTACAAGATGGATCTAATTGTGTTGGTATAATTTCTGCAAGACAAAGAGTTTATAAAACTAATGGTGGAACTTTAAATATTATAGTAGATTCTGTATTTGGTGGTCCGGGTGAGAATAAAACTATTTCTACGGGAGGCAACCCCGGAGCAGGTGCTGGGTTTCTGGGAGGACAAGCGGATATAGTAAATAATAGCGCAGTTCCAGCGAGTTCAAAATATTATGCTTACTACGGAAATACTAGCACTAGAATAGAAGCTTTAGGAAGTGTTGCGTTACACGCCCAAGTTTGGGACGCTTGGCCTCCGTATTTAACTTTATATGTAGCTCAATATTTCACTCCGCTACATTTCAACCCCGGAACACTTGGAAGTTCGGCATCTACAAAAGTATACGACATTGATATGATAGTACCACCCCTCAGTGTAGGCACAGTCGTTAATAGTAGTACAAGGCCGGATTTATTACCAGATATAATTGATTGGGATGTAGACACTACTAGAAGGGGCGTGTTGGTTAGCGGTGGTTTTAAATACCTTCAAAAAACTATAGGCTATGACAAAGCTAATACTGAAATTAGGGTAGCTGGAGAAGGTTATGCAGCAGGAGATAGGTTAAAAAATACCAATTCAGGTGTAGAAATTACTGTAACTAGCACAAGCGATGGTGGAGTTTCGGGCTGGTCATTTGCTAAGGATGATGACGGAAACGACCTACAAGGTGAAGATTTAAATCGTTCAACTTTTACAACTGGTAAGACTCTATCATTTCCTAAATCTGGAGCTAGTAAGACTTGTTTAATTAAATTTAATCAGGGTAAAGTAATTGAAAAAACAAGGACTGAAGGACCAAAACAACATATTTCTAATCAAGTATTAACCCCAAAGGCCGATGGCACAATGGGGGGAATTGGCATACAAACTCCCCCAGTAGTTCAAAATAGAACACTTAATTTACCACCAAATCCAAATGCTCCCGTTCCGGGTGCTTATGATGTATTTTATCATTTTCAGAGTGATCCCGCTGCTAACCCTAGAACATCCGCTCTATGGGGCATTTCTGGCATGGTAGAACAGGTAAAACATGTAACTATCACAGTAAACTAATTTTAGTGTATATATAGTAGACAACCCCCAAAATATAGGAGATTTTCAATGGCTGACATCAAATTTTACGCGAATATTCTGGCTGCTTCTGATGCAGACAAATTGATCAATCATTCCGCTGGTAGCGGGCTTGGCTTCTATGGTACGGACCATGCGGTTTCCGTAGCTATCGGATCACAACAAGATACTACTTTTGTTACAAATGAAAATGGTTCATCTAAGGGGGCTGCTGTTCCAAATACCAAGTATTCTAACACTGATGACAATAGACTCCAGACTCCGGGCAAGGTTGTTGCTGATACTCATGGTGCTAGTGCTATAGATTTGAACGCATTGCCTAACAACGCTGCACCTTTGAATATTAGATTTACGCATGACAGTACTGTTAAGTGCCAAAATGCTAAATTAAGAATATTTGATAGAAATAATATTAATAATCATGCTTCTGGGGTTATCACTTATGCTTATGAAGTTCGCCATCCAGCTGTAGAGTTTACGAATGCTGGCGCTTTGAGGCATAGATCTTTAACATTTGGGGATGATAAATGGTTTATATTTGAAAAGCTGACTACCGGAGCTGTTAGGAATATGGATTCCGATACAACCAATAGTGTTGTAGAAGACATGCCTATGACTAATTCTCCCGGCAGGAGCGGTCTAAATACAGATGATAATGACCTTATTGTTCTAAACGGAGTAGATGGTGCTAGCACTGAAGGTGCTGCTCATAGGAGCTTGCAGCACGATTGGTATCTTGCTTTGAGTTCTGAACCTAAAGAAATTGGAAGCAAGCAAGATTACGGACTTTATTTTAGCGTAGAGTATCTATAAGAAGAGAGGGGTGATTTCTCACCCCCCTCTCGCTGAAAGAATAATAGAGTTTCCTGTATCTTATTATTCTACAGTCTTAGTCTTTGGATTCCATTTTTGCCAACCACCGTCTGGTAGCCAATTACCATCAGCATCCTTACGTTTAGGGAAGAGTCCTCCACCCTTCTTCATAGAACCAAATGCTAGCTTTGCCCCACAGTCCATGCAGCGAAGCTCAAAGTATTCATTATCGTCTACATTCCTGACAACGAATTTAAGATTTTCAGATCCACATTTTCCACACTTAGTTTCTTCAAAAACTTCTTGAAACTTTGAGATCTGAGTAAACAGTTCTCTTTGTGTATCTGCATCAAACTCTGCTGTAATTCTTTTATTGGCTGTTGTATAAGTTAGTTTCATCTAATTTCTCCATTCTGAGTTATAACCTTTAAGTTCACTTGGTATTGTACCCTTGTTTTTTTGATAGTCATTCAGCACATCAATAACATCACTAGCTACTTTTTTAGACACTTTCTTTCTTTGATCTACATTGAACATGTCTTTAAATAGTTTAGCGCCATTGATATTTAGTTGCTTGCATTTAATATCTATAAAGTTTAGTTGAGCATCACTCATTCTTCCTTGATCATTGTAATCTCCAGCACTGCTTGATTGCTGCTTAGAAATGTCTCTAACAATCTTAGCTGTATCTTTCTTAGTTAGCTCTTCTGCGGCTACACCCTTGATCTTTAAGACTTTTCGTAAAGCTCTAGCTTCTGCTCTTGTGCTAGCGATGGCTACAGCAAATGCGCAAAACATATCATCAGTATTGCCCTCCCACGAATCTGCTACTTCTGAACATCTTAATCCATTAGCAAATTCTATAGTAAATATGACAGTAGCCCTACCATGATGATCATCACGATCTGTAGGTTTTACCCATGTTGGACCACTAAAAGACATTGGCCCTAGAACAATTTCAGCTACTCTTCTAAGCCCCGTTACTAGCGGATGACCATTCATTAGCTCGTCTTCCTGAAACAGAGTCATTGCGTAGTCATGCCACTCTGGAGACAGCATACTAGGCGTATCCTCTGAAACCACATTTTTAACTGATGTGTCAGTATTTGAAGGTGTTTGCAATTCTTCTACTCCTGCGAAAAGGTTTTCTTCAGTATCAAACATATTAGTCCTTTCATGCTTCTATTTCAATATAACGTTTTGACTTTGTAGGAAATTTAGACTCAATGGATCTTAGCATACTCACTAAGTTGTCCTTGAGACTCTCTTTACTACTTAGGCATAAAGCGTCTGCAAGATTCTTTACTCTTATTATAACAAATCCTTTACCCAAAATCAAGCCTGTTTTATGAGCATCTGCTTTTATTTGTTTTTGCAGCTTCTCTTCACCCCATATTGGCATAAAATGAGAAGGTCCGTCTATTTCTATTATAGTCTTGATCGCAGGAAAGTACATGTCTATTTCTAAGTTCTCATTAGGAATTAAATTCTTTTTATGTATTTCTATTGTATATCCCTCTTTAGATATCTCTTCTTTTAAAAACTTTTCTAACTTAGACCCTTCTTTACCTGCCGTTCTAATTGCTTTCATAGCCAATTGAGACATGTTTTTTCTTTCATGTTCAGGCATAGCGTACCATCTTTTTTTTGCTCTTTGTACGTGTTCGTCATACGATTCCTTATCTATATTTTCCCATCTCTTTTTTAAACTAGAACTAATTTTTAATCTTTCTTCTTTAGTCCTTGATTTACCTTGTGTTGGTAGCTGCGACTTACCATTACTTAGGGCATTCTTTTGAGCTTCACTTTTAGTTTTAAGTTGCACACCATGCTTAACAAGTATTCTACGTATCTTGTTTGGATATGTATTATAAATATTAGCTAAATCGTATGTACTTTTATTATTATGAGTATATTCAGATACTATTTCTTTTTCATTCATTTTTAGATTCCAGTATAAAGTTGATAGTGTTTTCGAGATTAGGAGAGTAACCTATTGATTGTTTACCTGTAATTCTGTAAAAATCTTCTGCTAATTCATTAGTAAAACATATAGTTTTAATGCTGTCATCTTCTAAAAGCTTAAGAGTAGACAAAAGATTTTTTTCACCCCAGCCATAACCAAGGTATAAATTAATATCATTTACAATGTTCTTCACTTTAGATGCTGAATGTATGGACAATACTAACAGATCGCCTTTAAAGTTCCACAACTCAGACGAATGAAACAAACCGCATGGTAGTTTTTCTGGCAGTGGGCCTATTTGATCGTAGAATATGCTGCCATCTATAATTAGATTTTCATCTAAACCTCTTTGTATTTCATTACAAATACATTTAGTTACATCTTGATTTGACAAGGCATTTACATATATACCAAAGTTTATCATTTAACTAACTCCCAAGGTGATGACCGGCTGGTTCTTCTGCGCCTATAAATACATTCTTATATTTTAGGCATTCTGAAACATAAAAATAAAATCTTTCCATAGCATGTTCTACATTTCCATCTGGTCTATAATAGTCTTCAAAGAATGATTCATGTACGCACTGATGAGACATTTTAACAACTGGTCTTCTTGCGAGAAACATATTGCCAGCAGTAAAATTTGGGTTTAAATTCTCAGCATTAATAAATCCAGTATCAGACAATAAAATATATTGCAATTCTCTAAACCATGTTAGGGTGTGTCTTGATTGCATTATTTCTAATCTTCCAGAAAAATTTTTTGTTTTGGATAACGCTGTCAAATCTTCTTCATTGATCATCTTTAGATAATACTCTGGATCTCCTGATGATATCATCCCGTTCTTTTCATTATTTAAAGCTTTTTCTATATCCTGATATTCAAGTACTGGGTCTAAAATTCGATCAAGCCAATCTATTCTTTTTATAGTCTTATCGTGGCAGTATAATATCCACGGTGTTTCTTCATCATTTTGTTTAAAACTACTGTAAAACCCATACTGATCATTGCCTTTGTTTTTAACCGTGACACTGTTTACTTTTTTAAATTTCCTAGCAGCATACGATTCAATCTCTTCATTGTTTTCACCATCTTCATTAAGAGATATATATATTGGACCATTGTACTGTTCTGATATTTTATCTAAAAGATATATTGATGGTTCCAAATAAAATAGATGTACATGCACTGAAACTAGGTCTTTATCTAACATTAAGTAGCTCCATTCCTGCTGTATTAAAACTGCCATGAAAACCAAAAGACTTGTATGTTTTGATATTATCGTGAGCAAAAGGCTTAAGTGACGATGCGTGTTCTACAGAAAACTTATACGCAATATGCATATCGGGAAATTTAATTTCATCATTCAGTAGATTATCATAATTATGATAACACATAAACCAATCTTCTGGAGTTATAGGCATGTCCACGGCCTGTAAAGGAGTAACCCATGTGCAATCTTTTGGGTCAGGACTGTATTTGTATTTGGAGCAAGCTTTTAAAAACTTTTTACTTCTTAAAGAAAATCCTCCGTTTCCTACGTTGTTTTTCACGCCTGACACTACCCAAGGAGAACCTATGTAGTCGTACTCCAAAAATTCTTCCTTCCACCTGTTAGCATCTACTACAAAGCCATCCCACTGCACTACCAAGCAGTAATCCGTATCTATATATTGATATAAATCTTCTATACACATTCTATTATATTCTGGTAAATCTATTTCTTTGTCTAACGTTTTTATCTGCACTTTAGGATAAAATTTATGAGCTAACATCCTTCTGTATTCAGGATCTAGTTTGTCTTCTGTGATTATCAAGCTGTGAGCAAACTCTATCTGAGACATCGAATAGTCTACAGCTTTTATCGTTTCTTTGAATTGTTTTTCGTGACAGATTGCCACGATAGTTACATTGTCTAGTTTATTCATTTTTTTGGTATCTGTGATATTAAAGTTTTAACCCTGTTAACAGAAGTGTGTTTTTCTAATACTCGTTTGGCAACATCTGTAAAATCTTCTAGTTTATCTGGCTTAGAATAATTTAATTTATTACCCACCCCAAAAAACTTATCAGAGAGCTTGTCCATAGCATTAGCCTGATCTTTGTCTTGTAGATCGTAATATGTTTTCTTTCCTAAAGCCAATGACTCAAAAAACGCTTGAGGTACACACCTGTTAAAATTTTGAAATATTATTTCGTCATATTTACCAAAAGCCGCTTTCATCATGTGAATAGGAAGTACAACATCTACGGATTTTGCTATATCAACGTTAGATGACATGACATGAAAAGTAGAATTATATTTTCTAATTTTTTCTATACCTTCAACAACCACTACTGCTTTGTCTATTTTATAATCAACTCCAATATCATTGTCAAGATTAAGATCTGTAGCTTCATAAACTCTAAGTATCTTTATTTTTTTAGTAAATGGTATGTGTCCATCCATTACGTTGGTAATAAAAAACGGACAGTTTATTTCATGCTCTAGAAGTATATCCTCTAGCTCAAGCACTTGACTGTTTTTAGCATTAGATACGCATAGTATTAGTTTTATATTTTTGTTTTCTTCCAAATATGCTAATGCATCTTTAGAAAATTTATTTGAAGAAGTTATGTAACAATCGGGCTGTGTCCTATCAAATAAATCATATATACTCATAGACTGTTGATTTATCATCATACATGAATGCTCTTCTAGTTCGTCTATGTGGTTATTGAAATACATGGGTTGAGAACTATTATAATCCGCATAATTATCTATTACAAACTTCATTTTATTTTCCTTACTTTTTGAGTCTTAACTGTGCTGTCTTTTACTTCTATGGCTCTTATTTCGTGTTTTAACATGATTAAATCATTAAGAGCTTCAAATATAAACTTTCTTCTATATTTTCCTGATAAAAGTATGTTCTTAAGCGACCATATGGTTTTTTCGTCACACAGCACTAGCATCTCTTTCCATCTTTGACAACCACCAAACGAGAAATATTCAATCTGTTTGTTTTTAGTTATGTTTGCTCCTATATCTGCATTTCCATCTTTTGAATTTGACACAAATGCATAACAGCTATCGGTCTTAATTCTGTTTAACATTCTAGCATTTATTTCCATAGATGAATCAATAACAATTAATTTTCTGTTGTATGTATTGTTGAGCGCTAATCTCAAACTTTCACATGAGTTGCTCTCTAAATAGTTTACATTTTCAATTATTCTTATGTTTTGATTAGGATATTTTTTATCTACATATTTGATTAGTTTAGCAGACTCAAGACCAACGCACAGTAATATTTCATTGTTCTTAAATTTTTTGTTTATAAGTTTAATCTGTTTGTCTAGCAAAGAAATTTTGTATTCTAATAACGGAGCGTACAAGTTTGGCGTTTTAAGTCTATGACCAGCAAAATCACACAGAAGTATAAAGCTATATTTATCTTCTAAAAAAGCATTTTTACTTTTTTTAGTAGCAGTGATTGACATTAATCATTCCTTGTTGCTCTGATTTCGTATGTCGCTTCAGCAAATGTTAAAGATTCTACAGTAAAATTAGATCTGTCAAAATTATAGATTATATTTTTATGATCTTGAAAAGAATTTATGTTAAGAATTTGTTTGTTAACATCCTCTATGTTAATCTCAGTAGCTTTGTACATTGATGAAAGATGCTCAAAACTTACACCCCTAACAATAATCTCTCCATTAAGTCTGATTTTTCGTATGGATTTAGTTATTAATTCTACTGATTGCTCATACGGCAAAATATCTGCGGCTCCTTCTATTACTAACATCGTACAGCAGCTATCAATAACTTTATCTATTTGTTCTTGATCGCCTTCTTTTTCTATAACAATTACGCTAAACCCTTCTTGTTTCGTTTCTTTGTCGGTAGTTATTAATAATCTCATACCACTCCCTCATAAAATTGGTCTAATATAACTTTCCACTTAACTATACATTCTTCTTCTGGATCACTTGTCAGGACATAAGGATTATGGGTCACACCCCAAGCATTTTGTATTTCTTCTGTGGGAAATATATTTAAATCTCCCACCATTTGTTTTGACGCTTCTATGTTACGTTCCATTTTAGGAATATTTTGTGGTATCGAGTGTTCTACCACAATCATTGGTATTCTTAGGTGTTGTTGTATTTTAACAGCTTGATTGTATTGACCTAGTTTATGTTGTATAATTATTACATCAAAGTCCATCCAGTTTGGTATTACGCTTTCACCAAGAATACAATAGTTATCTGGCATATCAAAATCATCTGTATCCCAACGTTTAAATCCGGGCGAGTTTATTGCGTAGAAATTATGCCCAGTTTTGCAAAGCATGGTTTCGTATTCTTCATCAGTAGTAAATACTAAGCAATTGCATTTTCTTTTTTCTGGTACAGCGTTTGCTTTTACAATGATCTTTCTAGTTTTATGCATTTAAAGCTTCCTTTATTCTATTACCTACAGTCTCGTAGTCGTATTGTTTTGCTGCTTTTATACCATCATTTCTATCTATTGAATCTCTGTTTTCATAATAACATCTCATTGCTCTTTTTATTTCCAGCTCATCTGGCAAGAACCACAGATCATTCCCCGTAAAAATGTGATCAAATGCCGGATTTGCATGATCGCAAACGCCGTATGAACCAGATACTAAAAACCCTGTATTTTTATTATCTTTGTCTATAAAATCTACTGGTCCACCCTCTTTGCTGCAAATCGGAGTATTCCCGTAACACATAGCTTCAAAAGCTGATATGGACCATCCTTCACCATGAGATGGTCCGACATAACAATCGCAGGTTTTATGAAGACTTTGAATTAACTCACTAGGAAGTTGTTCTGTAATTATGTTAATTTCTGGATAATGTTCTCTTTGAGAATGCATTCTAAGATTATCTTTCAGAGCGTCAATCTTTTGTATGAATTCGTTTTTCATCTCTACTGCATCTCTGTGGGGGTCGGTAAGCTTCAGCATGAATGTAACTGGATCGGCTATAGTGAATTCAGACAGGTAGCTTTTTAATATACCACGTATGTTTTTTCTGTGGTCTGTGCCTCCTATAAAATAAAATTTAAATTTATTATTTGATGATTTAAAGTCTAAGGCTTTATGATCTTTTTTGTACTCTGGCAGATCAAAAGCGTAAGGAATTACTTTTGATTCTACATTTGCATTTCTTAACATATCTTGATTATAATTATTAGGAACCCATAGCTCATCTAATTCTTTTGCGTAAAGTAAAAATGAGTTGTTTGATTTAATAGTAGACTCAAATGGCATGAATAATACATTTTTTTTGAATTTACTTGTACCAACTACGTGAAAAGGCAATATATGTTGTATACAATAATCTATATCCTGTAAAGATTTAGATTCCATTTTTTTTATATCGTCTGGAACGTCTGAAATTGTTGGGGTCAAAGCGATGTTTCTAGCAACAACATCAACTCCCACACTCTTCAGTGCTAGCATGTGATGAATAGCACCATTAGCCCATCCAGTATTTTCTCTGTAGTGTCCTAAATATAGCACTTTCATTGTATTTTCATTACCTCTGCTCTCTTTTGTTCCCACTGATTAATATTATTTCGCATACTTACCATTTGGTTATAAGCAATATCATAATTAAACATTGCTCTTTGAGCTATATTCTCAAAAGCTGCACAGCTTTCATTGAAGTAAACTCCAGCTGTTGTTTGCGTACTACATCCGTACATCAAATCTCTCATTAGTCTTGCCATCATAAAGCTATTTATTTTTTCTGGCATACACAAAACATTACCTATTAAAAATCCTGCTAATGCTTGATGACTAATTTTAGATACATCTACCGATTCTTTAGGTGCTGGCATTTCTATTCTAGGTTTAGATAACCAAGATTTTTCTGGAGGTATAATATCTACGCTATCAAAATAATCTTCCCATTTTTTACCCGACTTATCCCACTGAAAGTGTTCTAAGAAATTTTTTCTAGTATCAAAACCTAATTTTCTGCGTATTGGTTTTGGTTTTTGAAAAAACTTATACAATTCTTCTGCCGTTAGTTCGTTATCTGGAACTGCTCTCATGCAACCCGTTTCCATTTCTTTGTACAAGCTCTTGGGTTTAATTGGTATGCCACCAAGCTGCCTAATGACACTTTCCATAGCTGAATAATCAGTACCTATAACTGGTACTGCACAAGCTGCTGCTTCTACTTGTGGAAGTCCAAACCCTTCGCAGTTAGCATGTTGTATGTAGATATCAAACGTGTTCATAATATTTGCTAAATCATCGTAACTTAATCCCTTTTTAACATTAGAAAGAGGAGAGTTATACTTACCAGTAAATGGAGACTGTGCTATTGCACCTTTAAACATACATACAAATGGTTTTCCAGTATCACCACAAACATATGTAAATAATACTCTAGATGATAAATTATATTGCTGTAATAGCTCTGGTATATCCCAACCCATGTCGGGGTAACTTGTGTGGCAATAAAGTTTGTAGTTCTGATCATTATCAACTTTATCTAATAGTAATCTAAAAGACTCAAATAGGTCTGGATATAATTTTCTACGTTGGTTTCTCATCACAGTGCCAACTATTTTCCAATCTGCTTTCATGCCAAGACTTTCTCTTAGCCCATCCTTGTTTTCATGTGGGGCGTAAGCGGGGTGGGCAGACGGGGGAGAGCTACCAAGATAATTTATTTTACCACCTGATTGTTTTTCTAGAACTTCTCCAGCCCAATCAGAGTATGTCAAACATGCATCTGCCGTTTGATAAGTAGCTATCCACTGTCTAGCTTGAGGCGCAGCATCTACAGTCGGCATAATGCACCAATGGAAGAAGGGTCTATATGGAGATCTTTCCACAAAATCTAACATCCAAAAATCTCTAATATCGCATACAATATCTGGTTTAAAATCTAAACAAACAGATTCAAAGAAAAATTCTCCAAACTGATTTGTATTTCTTGCAGCAAACGCCTTTTGTTGCTGTTCGCTGGCATTTTTTGGCAAAGCCGCACCGTAATACTTCCAAGGTATATTAGCCGCTCTTGGGTCGTCTGGAGATCCATACGCAGCTAATTCTGCTATGACATATTTATTAGTGCTAAGTAAATAGGAAAGTATTTCTCTTGTATAAGTAGCATAACCAGTGTTTAAAAATGTTGCTTCACTGCAAAATAATATTCTTTTCTTTCGCATATTAGTCCTCAAACTCTGGATGGCATAAGTCAAATTCGTTAATTCTAAATACTATATCGTCATTATCCTTACTGGAATTTTTAGCTGTAGCATTAAAGGTAATTTTAGTTCCCTTTACAGCAAATCGTTCTAATATTTCAGCACCAGTATGCCATGCTTCACAATGCAAATAAGTCGGTATACGACTTTTCTCTCCAGTACTTTTGGTTTTTCTATAGTTGTAGACAACTACTATAAACTCTGCTAGAACTACGTTATTAACTGTGCTTGTTTTAGGGTTTTCGACCAAGTATCCATTAAAACAACAGTTATTCATAATACCTCCTATCTTAGTATATTAGCTTGTACAAACAGAAACAACAACTAAATTTCATGAATTTTGTTAATTATAAAAGAAGTGTCATTTTTGTTTACTGATCCACAGAAAATTAGATTATTACCTTCATATAAAATATATTTATATTTACTTTTTACTTTAGGGAATATAATAACACTATCTAGAATACAAGTGTCATCTTCTATTGTTAAGAATGCCATCATTTGTCCCTTGGAATCACCTTTAGATATTTTATATTCTGATAGTCTTTGAATGTTTCCAACTACGCACAAATCCTTGCCTTTCTTACCATTTACTATATCCTTACAGGTTGTGTTTGCGGCTGATTTGTCAGCTATGTCAACCTTGCTTAGTGTCACGGGACAGCCAAGAAATCTAGTCTCTTGATCTACTATCCAAGAGGGATCATCCTCCAATTCATATGGAGGGTCTAACAATAATTGTATCTCATTCTCTACAATTTGTTTCCTTGCTATTTTACTTGTGCCACCACCTTCTTTCTTTGTGGGAGCTAAAGACCTTAAGCATCCTACAAAGTCTGTCCATTTTTTATCTTTATAATTAGATTGAACCCAAGTTTGTTCTGCCTTGGTTAGTGTTCTGTATATATCATAGTCATACATAGCTTTGTTTCGAGAAACTCTACCATTAAAGTCTCGAAAGAAACCAATGGATGCTAGAGCCTTAAATGCTGTAGAGCTTATTCTTGGAGCAAAATAAAGTAGAATCTCTAGCCATGTAAATTTTTTCATTGGCTTATTTAATTCTTCCTCTGAGGCTTTCACGGACTCAACTACTTTGTCTCCAGTTTTTCCAGTGAGAGACTTAATATCTTTTATTCCAAAGTAAACTTTATGTTTCTTTACATTAAATTTAGTACCAAAATTTGCCAAGCTTGGAGTTCTTGCCTCTATTTCAAATAATTTAGCTTCTGATATTAGTTCGTATATTTCTTGGTGTGGATCTTGCTTTTCGTTAGCATAATATAGATAAGATAAGAAAAATTCTTCTGGGTTGTGAGCTTTTTGGTATGCGCTCCAATAAGAACATACAGCGTATGATATGCTATGTGATTTATTAAAAGCGTATCTAGAAGATGCTTGAATCCAACCAAATATTTCTTCTGCCTCTTCCTTATTTACAATCTTAGCTTTTTTGGCTCCAGCTATAAACTTCTTTTTAACCTTAGCCATAAGGTCTGCTTTCTTTTTACCAATAGCTTTACGTAACTCATCTGCTTGCTCAAGATCAAAGCCAGCAACCTTTTGGGCAATACGCATAGACTGTTCTTGATAAACAAGCACACCGTATGTTGGCAATAGAATCTCTTCTAAAGACTCGTGTAAGTATGTAACTTCCTCCCTGCCGTGCTTGCGATCAATGAAGTGCTGAGTCATAGACTTGCCATCCACAAAAGCTTTTAAACAGCCGGGACGAATAATAGCTATCAAAGCAGAAAGTTCTTCTATGTTGTTTGGTGCTAATTTTTTAGACCAAGATTTACCAAGATTACTTTCTAGCTGAAAGACACCTTTAGTTTTTCCATCTGCAAATAATTGCCAAGTGTCTTTATCATCATATTCATTTAACATACAAATTACCGTCTGCAAACGCCTTGTCAAGTTCAATGTTTTGGTAAACTGCGCGATGAGTCTTCAATAGCTTTATAAAGATATTAGCTGTATCCTTAACATCTTGCAACGCATCGTGGGCATTTTCTTTACTTAGCCCCATTCGTTCTCTCAGGGTGTCCATGCTAATTGATCTAATACTAGGATCACCCTCGGTCCACATGTGCATGTTATCCATAACGTCACACTTGTGAATTTTACTAAATATCTTTTGTTGCTGCCTTGCGTCGTCAAATGGTCCGTATTCTTTACATAAACGGTTAATGATGATCATATCAAAACCAATAATATTAAAACCCACGGGGATAGGATTAAAGAATGGATCTTTTTTCCAATTGTACTTATCTACAAAAGTACAAAACTTTTTCCACACCGATTTAAGAGTTGGAGCCTTTGCTAAGTCTTTTCTGTTCTTTCCTGTTACCTTCAACGCACCATCCTCTATAGGGTCAAGACCAGCAGCAATAGCCGCATCATCGTTTAGTATCGGTCTAATTTCACTGTTAAAAGAGCCTTTCATGGAAAGGTTGCGACCATCTAGTGCGATAGCAGCAATTTGAGTAGGTTGAGTTGTATGAGGGGTACGACTTCCTGTTTCAAAGTCAAACACGATATAGTCTCTATTCGCCATTTTTTAATTCCTTAATTTTCATGAGTTTGTCTAGAAGATTAATTCCTAGAACGTCAAATTTTACATGACCTAGTGCTTCTAGATCTGCCATCTCTAATCCAGCTATATTTTCAGTAGAACCTTTCTGTTGAACCATTGGGCAAACATTCTTCAGCTTGTCTTTTGATATTACAACACCAGCAGCGTGTTTCCCCTGAGTTTTAAATGTTCCCTCCATGTCAATTGCTTGTTGGAAATATTCTGCATAATCGCCTTCAAGCTTACCATCGTCTGATATTTGGCAGAAGTCTCGTAGCTCATCCGCACGGTTTAGCAAAGACCATCTTATAATTGATCTATCTTCATCGTCCATATCTGCAAGTTGATCTGATATATCGGCTTCGTTTGGTACACTCTTAGTTATAGCATTCATTTCGCTAAAAGAACAAGCCTCATTAATACGAAGTACTTCTTTTATTGCACTACGTCCTTGTAGTCTACCAAAAGTTATCATCTGACTAACATGTTCATTGCCATACGTTGTTTTTAAATAATCTATAACATCATCACGCTTTTTTCCCGGCACATCCATATCAATATCAGGGAGTGAAACGTGACCTCCAGTATTTCTTCCAGCATTGTAGAATCTTTCAAATAGCAAGTCATGTTCAACTGGGTCAATTTTTGTTATACCGACTAGATAAGAAATTAAACATCCTGCGGCAGAACCTCTTCCCGGTCCAGCCAGCCATCCCATGTCTTTTTCTACATGTCGTATGATATCTTGAACAATTAAAAAGTATCCAAATAAATCAGCATCTTTTATGACTTGAAGTTCTTTCCTAAATCTGTCGCCATAAACTTGTTGTTTTGTCTTATCTTTTCCAACTTTTGGTTTTAAAAGTCTAGTATATCCATCTCGCGCCATTTTTGTTAAATATTCTTCTTGTGATAAATTGTTTGGACATACAAAGGTGGGCAACATAGGAGGATTTAATATTTCATAATCTTCGCATGAATCGTATATGTATTGTAACTCTTTAGTGACCTTACCTTCTGTTATGCATTTATCATCCTTTTGAAAATACTCTAAGATATCTGCATCTAATTGATTATTTCTAATCTTAGCATTGATTTTAGGCAGAGTTGTCTTTAGTGCAGAGCATAGCAGAACTCTATGCAGGGACGCTTGTTCTTTTTCCACATAATAAGATGGGTTAATATTGTCTTTAGACTGTGGCAGTGCAATTAAATTATTTCTACTTAGAATATCTTTTGCAATGTCTGTAGGCATATTTCCATTTTCATCTGTCATAGATACCATCTGTATCAGATCGTGCCAGCCGCCTTTGTTCTTGGCGTAGACAGTTGTATTATCAAACGAACAGCCAATAATAGGCTTTATGCCCATCTTTTTACAAGCCTGATGAAACGATACAGCTCCAGATATAGATTTGTAGTCTGTAATTCCACACGCTGGATAGTCTCTATCGGCGCATATCTTTGCAAGTTCGTGTGGTTTTGAGAATCCTTTTAGCAAACTGTAATGTGTAAAGTTCTTCAACGGAAACCAATTCAATACGTTCTCCTTATTCCTTATAAGCTCCAAAGTAAAATCTTACGTCATATTTATTAGATGGCGTTGTATCTTGCTCTGGTCTTGGCAAAAGAAAATAATTATTCTTAGCCAATTCACACCTAGTATCTTCAATTTCTTCTGGGCTTGTAAACATTGGATTAATTTCAAATTCAACATTGTCTACTGAAAAAGCCTTTTCCCTAACTAATTGTACCATCTGTTTAACAATTTTACAATCACATCCTTCTGCGTCAATTTTAAATTTACATATGTGTGATATATTATATAGATTAATGAATGTCTCCAAAGTCATGCAATCTATTTCTTCAGCCTGTATAACTGAGCTAACTAATATGTCTCTTTTTTTGCATTCTCTTTCCACCGCCGCATGTATTTCACCTATCTTGTTACAACCTCTGATAAAGAAAGGCAGATCGTATTCTTTAATTTTTTCTGGTGAAACAAAGTATATAGGGGCTGTACCATCTTTATCAGTTATAGCTACCCTAGCCTTTATAGTATTAGGATAATCTTCTATACTATCTAAGTAAAAGTCTATAGGCTCAACGTATATACCACGTTCATGCTTGCTTGGTATGGTATATCTAAAATCAGAAGTGCCAATATCAACAAAATTAAAAATCATTTTTTAGGCATTGGTATTTTCTTAGGTTCAATTGTTTTTGGGTTATCCGTCAAAGGAAAACTCTTTACTGGTTTTGACATTTTCTATACCTTTCTTTATTAATGGGTACAATACACTGATTGCTTTAACGCTAGCATCATTATCAGAAGGAAAGTGTACCCCTTGCAAAACTCTAGCTAATCCACAAATTTTCGATATTTCAACAAACTCAGATTTATACTGAGGATATTGATCAGATAGTATACGAGCTGCAAGTTCAGCATACATCGTGTGTCCACTTGGATAAGATGGAGTGTGATGGCTATCTGTATACATTATTTTCAAATTTATATTATGATAGGGAGCAAGCTGTTCTGGCCTAGCTCTATTGAAATGATATTTAAGACCATATATATAAGGTTCTAAAAAATCATAGAATGTTAAAAACTTAGCTTTTGGGAATCTAAGATTCTTTTTTTCTAAAAAATCAATAAACAAAGTATTTGGATCTTTATCAACCTTTATAACTAGTTCTACTTCTTTAGCTGTTCTATTAACAGTAGCCTTACTTATAGCACTTAATTCTCTCGTGGTTTTGACACTACTATTTTTTGGGGGAGCATCAATAATTTTAAGCCAATCTATCTTAACGATATTGTTTTTTATATCGTCTTGATATGCAATCTTATTTTTTAGATAACCAACGTTATCTATATTTGGCTCTGATCTAATAACCTTGTCTATATTACTTATTATTGACATTATTCTTATGCTCTGTGAAATCTTTGTCTAATCTGTGAACTAATCTTTCTCCAGCCCTACGTCTAAAACATGGAAGTAACCCATGTATACATAAGTATACACCAGCTTTAATGCAACACAACCCATGACCCACGGCAAACTTTAAATGTTGCCAGTAAGTCATGTTGTTGTGATCTAGATGCTCTTTCCACCTTTTTACCAAGCTTTGCATGACCAGTATCTAGCCTTCCATCTCGGGCCGGGATTGTCGCAGTTGTGTCTAGCTCTAAAGTTTTTGCGTCTACCCGGATCGTTTTTCTTAATCTTCATATTAGGGTCGCCAAAATTTACTTTGACAACATTACCTTTATCATTTTTAACGTAAACACTTCTTTTCTTTGGACCTTTAGGCGTTAAGAATGGTTTACCAAGCTTTACTTTTCTTCCTTGATACTCAGCTGCTTCACCTTTGAATACTAAAGCCACATCGCCTTTTTTGTATACGCCTTTTCTTGTATATGTAAACTGCTCTCCAGTTTTTGGGTTTTCGTATTTATAAGATCCCTTTTCTTTGCGAAGTAATTCAAAATCTTCTTTGGTAACTTTTCCATCTTTGTTTTTATCAAGAGCTTTCTTCTGCTTTTCAGAAGGTTCTGATTGAGCTTTTTTGTAAGCTTCTGGGTCTGGTCTGTCTTTATCGCCTCTCTTTGCTGGCTTGTAGTTCTTACCTTCTCGTTCTTTCTTTTTACGGATATTCTCCCATAGTCCGGGTTTAGCCTCTGCAACGTCCCACTCTTCATCTGGCTCTCCAAAGTCTTCATACTCAGCTTCTGTTGGGATATAAAAATTTTCTTCAGTAAGCTCTTCTTCAAAACCATAAGTTTCTACATTATACTCAGCGTCTGCTTGAGCCATTAAAGTTTTTCTGTCTTCTTCATTTTGCATTTTGTTTTTCCTTATATAAGTATTTTTTAACTTGCCCTAAAGAATCAAGAACTTTTTCTTTAGGTAAGTCTTCTGAAAAATGATCTATTGCTGAACGAATGACTGTACAGTTTTCGTCTCCCGTTGCGTCTAGCCAGCCAAGAAAATAATTCCACATTCTATCTTCTAGTGTAAGTGGATATTTTACACCGTTGGGTCTTCCAAACCTATGCCACCAACAAAGTTGCGGAAGGCATATGTTTTTACCGCCATTGTTTCTAAATTTTTGTGCGATATAGCCTTCTTCCCCTCCAAACCCTCTAAATCCTTTATGTATTCCGGGCCAATTTTCTTTCTCGAAAGACAGCAAGCCCATGCCTTGCATGTTAATCTCAAAAGGTTGTCCATTATCGTATTTTTCTTTGTCTGTTTGCCATGTCCCGTACATGTGGCTTGACCACTTGTGATCAAAATGAGTCGAAATATTTTTAAGATCGTCGTATATTAGTGGCCCTTGAACTAAATTTTTACAGTTTTTATTTTGTCTGTAGTATGTTAGTAAACTCTCTAAAGCGTTTGGCTTTAATAATACATGACAGTCTATAATTAATATGTATTTGCCATAAGCGTGATTTACTATATCATATTTATTAAAACTAGAACATCGGTCTCTTTTTTCTACATATCGACCTTTTCCTCTCATCCCGTTTTCTACATATTTTTTAGTAATCTTTCCGTGTTCACTGTCGGGATTGTTGTCTAATACAAGTATCTCTACCTGATCAGTATCACACAAGGGGTGATACATCCTTAGACTCTGACATGAAAAAATCACACCATCATAGTCGTCGTAACAGGCCATTCCAATTGTTAGTAGTTTATCCGGGCGCTTCATAAAACCCTATGTCAAATCCTTCCCTAGTGCATTCCTGCACTGTCTTTTCCATACCATGCTCTTTTATGTGGTTCTCTATATAAATACACATATTCTGGTCTGTATCGGGCCAGTTCGTCTTGCAAAAATGACATAATCTATTACATTTCCAGTGTTTTCTTGAATAATCTAGAGGTTTGGGGGTCATATTTTCTCTGATTTCCTGAACCCTATTTTTTAGCATTTCTAGGAACCTTCCCTCGTCTTCTTGAGAGAAACATATGCTAAATGGCGAAGGGTCAGGATCTCCATCTTTGTCTTTGTAGAAGAATATACTCATAATCCTATTAGGAAATTCAGGATATAGCTTGGATATTGCATAGTAATATAGAAGCAATTGGGGGTCATTTTCTAGTTTTTTGTAGTCCTTGACTTCTCCAGTAGCCCAATCCATTCTTCTGCCTGTTTTCCAATCGACAACCTCTATAGTTTCGTCATTAATCTTAGTGACAAGATCAATTGTGCCTTTTATTGCTAATTGTCCCTGAACTACTTCTCCGTTCCTTTCATACTCAAACTTAGCCCAATCTTCTTCAATAGGTATGTCAAAGTGAGGCTCTGGGAAGTGTATGTTTCTTAGCCTTGGATCAAACTGACGGTCGCTATGGTTAAGAAAACACCATGCTGTTTCTGCTATTTCTTGTCTGTCTTTAGTAGTAAATTTGTGTGGTGAATTTTTAGCATAAGAATCTATACTTAGACCAATCAACGTATTGACTAGATCATCTGTTTGCAACTCTTCTTTTCTGCATTTAAACTTACCAATAGCATCATCATCAACTTTTAAGAATTTTACTTTTGGCTTGTCTTGTTCATACTTTTTTAATCCCGCCAAAACTTCCATGACTTTGTGAACCATCGTTCCCATGTCAGCCTTTTTACCACTTTTTGATTGATATCCAAGAACATATGTCATGAAGTACTGCATTTCGCAGTATGCATAATTATTATAACTTGAAGATCTAATGTATGTTACTAGCATTGATATCACTCCAGATGTGTTTTTGTTCTTCTAAAATTTTAATTAAACCAGCAACGTCAGTGTCGTTATCTATAACGTGGTCAAACTTAGACCAATCGAAATTATCACGATCTAGAGCAGATTCACACCTGTGGTTGTCTGAGTACGCATCTCGTGTTAATCTTAGAACAATACCACCAGCCTTTTGTATGGCATCAATCTCGTTAGGAAATCTTACATCTGGTATTAATGCCACAGAAGATTGTTCTTCTTGAATTAATTTGAGTGTATAATCTACCCACACCGTGTCTTTTATTTTCCTCATGACATCTGTTCCAAAATACTGTAAAAATTCTCTGGCTGTCATATCGTGCTTCCAACCGTTTTGGGTATATGGCGTTGAAGTGTTCTTATCTTCATCGGTTCCGTAGACTTGATTAGGAGTTAGATCAAACAAGTTGATACATAGTTCCTTCAACGGGTCTGCGAAATGATAAAGCTTAACATGAGGCCACAGTTCTTTGTCGGCATACGAAACAAAGTCCGTATCTTTTCTTGTAATATCAAAGATTCCCCACCCTCTTTGACCACTGCTGTTTTGTGTTTCTATTTCTAGCTCACCTTTATTGCTAATGTCAAAGTCTAATACCATATTAAGATCTTTAATAATACAGCCTGTTATATAATTAGCTACTGTGTTTTTTCCAGCCTGCTTTCTTCCAGATATTCCAATTATTTTCATCAGTACGTGCCTTTCAATTCGCTAAGTATATCTTTTTTAATTTTATAAACAGACATATCTCCAACGTCTTTGTCTGACAGCTTTGGAAAAGTCAATTTATACATACGCCCAAAGTCTCTTTTCATTTGTACTCTCGCTTCTCTTCCTGCCTGATCATTGTCCATTAGTACTATTAAATGCGTAACAGCTAATTTTTTAATCTTTTGTGCTTGCTCTTTAGATATGCTTTTACCAAATACGCTAACTGCATTTCTTACACCCGCTTCGTGTAATTTCCAAACATCGCCCTGACCCTCTAGTATATAAAGACATGATGTTTCTTCTGCCTTGTTTACTGCTCTGTGGTAATTATAAAAATAGTTTCTTTTATTGAATCCCTTGGGTGAGATCAAAAATTTTGGCATACGATATTCTTTTATAGACCTACCTATAATTCCAACTAATAACTCTCCGTCATCGTTATGAATAGGTATGATAGACCTTTCTTTCATTATACCTTGTTCGTAGCAATCTCCCACATCAAAATACTTTAATGTTGATTTTTTAAATCCTCTACCGGCAAAGTAATCAGAGGGCTTTGACACTTGATATTCTAGCTCTATAGCTTTATCTTGTGAACATGTGCAGGTTTGATTCATAAATTTGATTATACTAGCAAAGTCTTCATCGTCCTCTTCTACATGCACTTCTGAGTCACTACGTGTAGATATAATGTTAAATTCTTCTTTTATCCACTTTAAAACATCTTTAAATTCTACATTAGTTCCAGCCTGATTCGATAGCGTTCCTTGTATTAATCCAAATATATCGTTACGATGTTCTTGTTGACAGTCTCTTGTCCAACATTTCCATATTCCTTTTTGTAGAGAGAAAGAAAAAGCTCTAGGATTATCACTATCTTCATGCACTGGGCATGTTGAATATATATTATCACTAAATACTTCGCATTTCATGCCTAGCTTCTTAAATACAGCTTCAGCATTATTGTTAAGTTTCTTCTTGATTTGCTGTAAGTTCATTTGCTACTTTTTTAATAGAGTCGTTGTCAACTAAACCTGTATCACCAACAGGTTGATTTTTAAATTCGTTTCTAGTTCTAAGTTCTAACAGTTTAGCATGTGCGCCCTGCATTTGCATATTAATATAATCGCCATCATCCATACCAGCCCCATGTCTAGACACGATTGGAACCAGCTTTCTGTTTCCGGCTTGAGGACCATCCTCTGCTAGTTCTTCTGCGGATTTAGATTTAAATATGCTAAACGATGTGCATAACCATATTAAACGGTCTGACCCACTTACAGCATCGGTACTTTCCTTAGTGATGCCATCTCTATTTAATTGCACAAATGATAGACATGGTATGTCTAGCTTTACGCATAAATTATGCAGAGAAGTTATTTGAAATCCCAAGGCTTGGTATTCTTGCAAGTTGTTGTTAATAGAGGAAGAGGACATAAGCTTTAGGTAATCGTAAACAACTACGCAATCGTTTGTTTTCCCAGTTTCGTCTGTCTTCACTTCCTGTACTATCCATCTTTTGATTATATTTAGTATCTGCTCAAATGGCTTACCAGCTACACTTACATAACTATATGGTATGGTAGATAATTTTTCTACCGCCATTTGCACCTTCTCATTCTTCATAGAATCTTCTGTGAATTTACCAGTTGCAACTTCATTAATAGGTACGCCACTGATGTTAGCAATTAATCTATTAAGGTGATCCTCTTTAGACATCTCGGTGTCTAGTACAAGTACCGGGACTCCACTGGAAGATACGTTAAGGGCAACATTATCAGCGAACACTGATTTACCAACTTTGGGTCTTGCAGATACAAGGTCAACGCATTTTCTTCTAAGACCACCCC
>MDSV01152132.1_pt1 | contig 50775 bp, 43 predicted proteins | sample 810851 | NCBI WGS metagenome assembly MDSV01 (sample SAMN05326640, study PRJNA326480) | marine metagenome | isolation source: seawater | place: Atlantic Ocean: North East | collected 2012
ATACACCAACACCAGATACACCAACACCAACACCAGATACACCAACACCAGATACACCAACACCAACACCAGATACACCAACACCAGATACACCAACACCAGATACACCAACACCAAATGAGCCAACACCGAATGAGCCAACACCAGCACCAGACAGAACACCAATTGGACCGGATTCTATACCAACAATACCCGATGGCCCTCCACCATTGCCACCAAGACCAGCACCATCACCATCACCATCACCAGATGAACCAACACCACCACCATTGCCACCAAGACCAACTCCTCCATATGACCTTGATGATGAAGATGAGATTGATGACGCATTAGATGAAGATGATATTGATAAAGCATTGGAAAGGATACAAGAAGGAATTGATTCTAATTCAAATCTTTTAGATCATGAAATTGAAGCAAGTGAAAATGCAATTAGAGAGTTCGAAAATGCAACTAGAATTCCACCTCCTCCACCACCTATAAACCGGATAAGAAGACGTTTTCGAGAAGGTCCTCCTTTTACAAATGAGGGTGGTCCAATGTTAGGTGGAGTATATATTAATGGCGGAGCTTCTAATATTCCTAAAATACCAAAGGAAGTAAAAAAATATTATGGACATTATGATACTGGATTAAAGGATCAAATAGATAATTTTATGCAAATCGACGATGAGGAAGAGAAGATAAGAGCTATAAAAGATGTTTATAAATTATATCAAGAAATAATAGATGAAATTAGAAATTTTGTAAAAAATAATAAAAACGGTGTATTTATAGATTATATACAAACTACTGCATTTTTTGGGGAAAATCTGGATGAAGTTGTTAGAGATATAAATGCCGGAACACCGCATAGACTAAGACAGCATGAAAATACTTTTAATAAAATAAAGTCTGAAATTTATCCTGATTTCAAGAAATCTGAAGAAGAAATAGAGGAAAGAGAAAGAACAATGTTATGTGAATGGCTTCATGAACAAACGGGTATACCTATATATGATAATAAAGATGCTGAAGACGCTTTCGAAATGATTACAAATACTCGTCAAATTAATAATATAGAAGAGGAAAATACGTTTCAAGCTATGTCTAAATATTTTTATAAATACAAAGAAAAGGGAAAAATATGTATTCATAAAAGTGAGGCTTGGGCATTATTCATGACACGTATATCAGAGGGTATTTACACAAATAATCATCCAGAATTCAGAACTATATGTACAACTATTTCAGTTTTTGCATTAGGACTTTTTTTTATATTTTTGTTTGGATCACCAATTAGATTCAAAAAAAGCAAAATAACTGCGGCAAAACATAGTAAATATGAGGATGGTGAAAATATATGTAGAAACAGAATTAGAACACTTGGTAATGGATATCCAATTGATACATGCTATAAACCAACTGATTTAGTGAATTATATAATAGATGACGATTCTCGAAAGATTTTTCACGATAAATATATTCAAATGAGAGAAGATGAGAGAAATGCATATGATTCTTCACTTATTGCATTTAAAGCTATTAATCCGAAATTAGATATGAAGGCTAATTATAAAATAGAAATGCTGGACAAAGAAAATAATGTTACTGATATAATTGAAGTAAAAGCTTGTGATTTTTTCAACGATTTTTTTGCACAAGGAACCAAAAGACAATGTATTAAAAGAACAATAAGACAACCACCACCAGTAGAAGTAACTGATCAGGCTGTAGGATTCTTGAAAAATGCGTATGTAGCCAGACAAAAATCAAGAAAACAAAAAAAGAAGGAAAAAGCAAAGAAAAAATCCAAAAAAATGAAAAAAGCTTTTAAACCTGGGAAAAAATGCTTTGCTAAGAATACAAAAGTATTAATGGAAAATAACAAGTATAAATATATTCAAGATATTGTTGTTGGAGATATATTAGAGAATAATAATAAAGTAAATGGAATTATGAAATTTTCAGGATTGAATAGTAATTTAGTTAATAATTCTGGAATAATTACTACTTTTGGGCATCATATTCTTCATAATAATATGTTTAAAATGAGTGGAAATGTTCCAGGTAGTAAAGCTGTCAAGGGTGAATCAAATTATTATTTATATGATATTGATACTTCAAACCATCGTATAATTGTATTAGATGATAATAATAATAGGGTAATTTATACTGATTTTAGCGAGGTAGATGATGAGTCTGGTAAAGTATATAAATTTGAATTAGATCTTCTGAATTCAGAACAGCAAAGAACCCCCGTTTTATTATATTAAGTAACAACACTATTAATCCAATTCATATTAACTTTTGATCTACACATTGGACAGTTATATATAGAGTGATTTTCTATTCCGAATGTTGCATTCAGATTTGTTCCAACTAAACTATTTAAACTGTTTGCCCTTGACTTTATATGATTATGTATACAATTATTGTGAAATGAATGTCCACATGGAAATGTACAATTGGTTTTGGAATTTAAATCATTAAGACATATTGGACAACTATCACTGTGGTTAATATTAACTTTTCTTTTTATTATTGAAAAATCAATAATTGGATCGACTCTATTACCAAGTAATGAATATAACCAATACAATTGGTCTGTGGATATTTTATCTAAAAATTTATCCCATCTAAAGCTTGGCGTTGGCTTAATACAACCATTACTAATAAATAAATCGCAAATATATTTTAAATTTGCCAATTTTTCTTCATTTAACTCAGTATTTTGTAATATTAAAGAAATCACTATAAGTGAGCCTTCATTAACATTAATATTGAATTTGTCAGTACAATTACTTAATACTTTTAGTATTGATGATGTAAGTATTTTGTGTAATTCAAAAATTTTCATAACAACATTGTATTTGAGTTTTGTATTTTTTAAATCAATTTTATATTTTGGTGATGATAACAATTGACATAGTTTCTTACAAGTTAAAAAAGTAATTTGTTTGTCATTAGATTTCAAGAAATAATCCCAAAAAAAGGTTGATTCTCTTTTTTCAAAAAGTGCTATTAAACGGTTTTTGTCAAAATTACTTATCATACAAACTTCAATAATTTTCTGACTATCAATTTTTTCAATATTATTGTTTTTATGTAATAACCATTTCCATTCATGTGTATGTGTAAATTTTGCTTTACTTATTTTACAATTGGTTTCTGAAAAAATATATCCAAATTTTATTAATAAATTATCTACTGATTTGGTATTCTTAACTATATTATTATTGAATAACCATTGTAAAAAAATAATTTTTTCAGATGTAATACAAACATTAATTATATACAAACGAAGTTTTGTAATTTCTTGTAAATACCATCGTCTTCTCCAATCAGATATTGCTGGATATTTCTTTTTAAAATCCTTCATATACTCAGTAATTTTTGACCATGTCCAGTTAAAAGTCTCTTTATCATTTTCCCAAATAAAATGCGATAATACTGTTTTATGAAAATCAAACCAATCTGTCCGCCCTCTCCAACCCATAAAGCTTGTTTTTATTGTTAAATAATCGTTATAATATTTTTTGTATATATTTTTATTATTTGATTTACTCAATGAAGTTATACATGCTGTTATAAGTACTTTTTCGTGATTTGGACAATATCCTTTTGTTTTATACAAACCGGTATTCCCATTTAAGACAGAGTTTAAATATGTTTGATTATCAAGTGCATACTCAAAAAAACGTTTTAATACATATTGATTATATGAATATAAAGGATGACAATTACATTTCATCAAATTTTCGAGTAAATAATTGAAATTCAACATAATTGTTTCTATTATTAACGGGAAAGGTGTTAATTGAAGTTAAACCCACGCGCTAATAAATTTTTAAGCCAAAATAACTCATTAAAATTGGTTTGAGTCGAAAATAATATTTCCGATTCATAATATACCATACTTTCATGAAAAAGTAGATAATTGTATTTTGGATATATATTATCCAAATCAAAATGAAAGTGTCTTATTAACTCATACATTTTATCTTGAAAACCAACGAATACGTTGTCGATACCATCATATTCGCCATTATCAAATGAAAAAACTATTTTTTCTGGATTATTATAAGCTTTTTTAGTCATTTGAATAATTAATTTGTCTGTTAATTTATATTTTTTTGTTGTATTGCATGAAAAAAAGTCCATTCTAATATTTAAAACAATATGACTTTGGTTAGACTCTCTGGTGTGTGGTGTGCTTTTTGATGAGCAACGTTGTATTATCTCCTTCATACCAATATATTGACCATACCACATCCGTTTCCAACAAAGAATAGGTATATCTCCTATTTTTCCATCAATATTGCCAATTAACTTTGCTTTTTTTTCATCGTCAATTATGATATTATCTATATGTACATCAAAATAAGAAATAATTTGTTCTTTGTTAATTTTTTGAGGAACTATGTCTAATTTTCTCCAACTTGTAAAAGCCTCACTATTATTCCATGTATGTATATGTATTTTGATTTCAATATTATCTTTTTCAAAAGAAGATATAAGTAAATTTATAAAATTTTTTAATTTATTAGTTTTAAAAGAATTACGTTCATGACCACGTAGTAAAACAATAAGTGGACTTTTCATATTATAATAAAAAATATGTGTTCCTTTTATTAATGGATATAGGATCAATATATGGTTTAGTTTTTGGCCTGCTTATATTATTGATAGTTGTTATAATTATCATTAAAATGATTAAAGCAAAAAGTTTCAAATTTTGGAAAAAGTCTTCAAAAAAACAAAAAGACCCAATTAAGACTACACAAGTTATAGCATTTGAACAACCACCTTCAAATATGATATGTGAATATAATATAGATTTTAACGTATTTTTCACCGGTAGTTCTCAAGAGGTTATTACTTTATTAGACAGAAAATCGCCAATAATTAAATTAGATATGGCAAATGGCAGTATTATAATAGACTATTTAGCTGCTGTAAATTCAGATAATATAGACGCTTCTAAGAATGATGTTACACAAGATACCGGAACTGTTGTTACTCAAGCTACTGCAATTGATGAAACAGAAGATGTATTAGAAGTACAAACGTGTGTATGTCCCTCTATTCAAACACCCGAATTTTCTGCTGGTCAACAATTTGCAGGAGTCTTTCCTACAACTATGCAAATAATTACACCAGCTATACCATTTCAAAAAGATAATTCACTACAAATTAGACAAAACTTAAGAGATATTGAAATTTATTTGAATGGTGAATTTCTACACTCAACATTGTTAGAATATGTACCATTTCTTTTTCCTGGAAAGGGAAAAGCTTTACCATATAATGCCCCTTATTATATGTATATTAACAAAATTTCATTTGAAAAATATTAGAATAAAATAGAGTTTTTAAGTATGGGGTTAATACGTGCAATTATTATTACCTGTTTGTGTTACTATGGTTTAGAAAAATTTTGGTTTTCAGACAAAAATCCACTTCCTAAATCAAAAAAAAAGGAATATGAAAAAGTAATGCTATTTAGTATCATATTTTTAGTAGAAATGCTTATATAGGTTTGTACAAATCATAATGAGACCTGTTAATAATATTGATTTATTCAATGTATTTAATACAGCAGTTTTGTGTTCTAAATCCAAAATAACACTTTTTTGTTCACAAATAAAATCGTCAATATTAGGACATATTTTTGTTATAATTTTAGATGGTAAATTTTTGAGTTCTTCTTTTAGGTTTTCAATTTCATTTTTTAGTATAGTTTGTTTCTTATTTAAAATATTTTTCTCATTTTGTTTTCCTAAGAAAGAAAAGGGGTCACTTCCATCCTTCTGTTTCTCACTATTATTTATTGTTTTCAGTTCTTCTTTTAGTTTAAGTATTTCATCAGTTTTTGTTTTTATATCTTTTGGAATAATTTCTAATTTTTTTAAGTGTTCATCCAAATTATTTAACTCTTCGTATTTATACATTATTTATATGTTATAAATATGAAGTTTACCAGAAGACGCAGATGTTCAGATTTTACAAATCCAAAACCAACCTGTTATAATAGAACCCAGTTACTTAATTTGGCAAAAGAATGGAATAAAAATAATCCAAATCAAAAAATTAGAAAACTCAACTCTTTATCAAAAAATGCTATATGGAAAGAACTCAGAAATCGTCATAAAACAGATCATGAAGATAAATGGATTAAAAATTCTAATAAGACGCGCCGTAATTCAAAAACTGATTCATTTGCACCCAAAGTTCCAGATAATTGGAAATACCAACCAAATGCATGGCTTAGTGATGAAGACATATCAAAAGCTATGACTATTTATGAGAAGAAATTTAAAAGATTTCATTTTTTAGAACCAGCGCCAATCGATTTTGATACAAAAAACTCATCTGGAAAATGTGCATATAGCAATCTGTGTAATTATACTTATAAAGATTTAGCAAAAAAATATGATTCATTTGGGGCTATATTTAATACGGATCCACACGATAAAGGTGGTCAACATTGGATTGCGTTATTCGTCAATCTAAAAAAAGGAGAAATTTATTATTTTGATAGTGTTGGAGACCAACCACCAAAACAAATTAAATCTCTTATTAATCGATTTTCTTTAGAAGGTGCCGAATATTTAAATATACCCAAAGTTTCTGTTAGAATTAACAAAACAAGACATCAACATGGAAATACCGAATGTGGTGTATATTGCCTTGCGTTTATACACCATATGTTAACAAATGGTGATTTCTCAATATTTGATAAAAAACGAATACCTGATAACGAAATTCAAACCCTAAGGTCTTACTTTTTCGATGATATTAATGGAGTTTATAACTAAAATTACGAACTTCCAAAAAAGATGTCAAGAGCGATGTACATGGCAACTACGTGGAATACAGATGGAAGAGGTTTCAATACTGTAATGAACTTAGCAAGAAGTTCGTTCCACATAACTTTGCCAAAAAAGGCAACCGCTAATAACATGATAAGGAAAACTACAAAGTTTATCCATGATTTGGGTACTGTGTACCCGGGGTATTTGCTTCTTTTTGAAGCTTCAAATCCTTCAACGCCCGAACCTATAACACTTGAGAGAGCACTTGCAATCGCCATTGTATAATTATATAATATAAAAAATTTGAACCAAAATTATTATTTACGATGATGAATGTTTTGGCGCAAGACACATCTTAATTTCTCCTAAACTACCAACACTATAACAAACTATTAAAGGATAATCATTTTTCAAATATATTTGGATTGATGGACACAAATTAGTACATTTTGCGAACAGGGTCAGATATTTTAATGAAAATATACCTTGTATTATTTCAGTATCCGAACCCGGATTATTTTGACAAAAAGATATTCCATTAGATGAACATTCACCAATTACAGTTTCTTGCTCGGCAAACTCACCCTTACATGTTAATATTAGACTATTATCAACAGCTTTTATTTCAATCTCATCAGAAATATTTACCATATCTCGACATATCTTTTGAAAATCAGTTGATTTCATTGTTATTACTGATGAAAATTGGGCAGGTGGTATTTTTATATTTCCATTATTCAAATCCATCAAGTTTAATTTGAATGTAGTCGATGCTTTCCGCGAAGAATTCTCTATCTTTACTCCTAAATGATTCATATCATTCTTATGAACAAATAATACTAATGTGTCATTGTTTGTTATTGTCTTTATCAATTTGAACAAATTTATCATATTTACACCAATAATTTGTTGATGAGTACAGTGAAACTTTTCAAAATTAGTATTCTGTAAATTCATGTGTACTAATGTAGTATGCGTTGGATCCATTGACAAAATCCTTACACCTTCTTGACTAACCTCAATATTAGTATCCGGTAATATATCCTTTATTGCTTCCGTCAAAAATTTTATTATTATCGATTGAATCGTTACAATATAAACAGAATAACTTTCGAATTCATCTGTAGAATCCATCCTTATAAAGGATTATTCACGAATTGTTTATGCTCTTTTCTTTCCAAAAAAAAACGCACTTTAATTTTATTACATGTTAGAAACTAACACACATATTCTTTTTTGATTTTTATAGTTTTTATTTTTTATAGGTCTTCTTCTTCATCATCGCTGTCCTCCGTGAAAGCATAGCCTGTTAGTGCCTTTGGCTTGTCAAGCTTCAATTGATCTACTTGCCAAGTTACACCATACTTACCACTGGCAAACCATACACGTGCACATTTTACAATCGCAACTACAGATTGACCCTTTGATACTTGTTCTGTAAAATCACCCTCAATCTTGTTTCTTTCATGATCCCATACAGTACATGTGAAATTATCGTCCCAACACGGAATCTTAGCCTTGAAAGTTGGAGGATACTTATCAGTTACTTCTCCAGTTTCCTTATCCTTAGCTACTTTAATAGACGGGGTATACAAAGTACGAGCCACATCTTCAGATACAGTCTTCTTTCGCAACCATTGTAGAGAATTCTTCTTAGTATCAGAAATAATCTTTTCATCCAAACTATTCAAAGCCTCATAAAATTCCTTAATCTTTGGATCGTCCTCCATTCCACTAAACGACATGTCCAAAGAATATTTTGTAGGCTTACCTTCTTCGATATACTTACCAATACCATAAGGGAGTCGCATCTTCGGTGTATGAAGCATAATCGGTTCACTCTTTCCTTCATAATTTACATAACACTGCTTAGCACCCGTAGTTCCCATAGGGCGAACATCACCATAAGTAATGTCATCGGCAGAAAAGTTGCAAGGTTTAATTACTTTTTGAGAAGTCATGATATATATTTATAATCGTCTAATAGAGTTTAGTACTAATCATGAATCATTTTTTTTTACAAAAAAAAATTTTTTTTCTCAAATATACCTATTTTTTTTATATTAAACCATTTTCATTGGAAAATTTGTTGTTTTTCCAGTATTTTTCTTAATACTTTATATTATTCATATTTCCCTCTAATAGTCGGGTTTTTTAGAGATGTACTTTTTTTGGACCTTTTAGTACATAGATGGTTTTTAAATTTACTCTCATAATTTTCATTTTTTGGCTGACAAATTTTCATTTTTTGAAAATTTTGGACCCAAAAAGGTCCAGATTTTATTGAGGGGGTGTTTTTCTTTTTTATTTTAGTTCTAGAAAAAAAAAAAAAGAAGAAAACAAGAAGTCTCTAAGAATATGAAAATTAGAGAGATTCCAAAAATTACAAAATGATGAGAATATTACCCCCTAATTATACAAAATCACAACCCCTGTAAAACCCCATTTTTTATCAGAAACATGAAAATTATAATTTTCAATTAAAAAAAAATAAAATTTTTGGGCATATACATACCAATTTTCATTTTGGTTTCTAAATGGAAACGACCAATATAGTAATTACTCAATTAATTAATGGGGAGTCAGTCACATTAACGATTAGTCCCTTATTAATTAACACGCATTTTATTATTTACATATTCAAATCTATGTGTATTATCACAATTGTCATAATATAAAATCTCAATTTGAGGTAAAAAAGAATTAACATCTCTTCTAATCCTTAACACCAATATTGACACAAACCCCCTCTATAATAAGTCGTTGTACCATACACACCAAAGATATTGGAGAATTCTTTCGTTATTGTTAGATGTTGATTATTATTTGTAGGAATCCAATTGTAATAAGAACACATACACCCATCATTCAAATTATCACTGATAATGTTGAGAATCAGTATGACAAATGAAATCATACAACCCATAAGGATGAGTGTAAATAATGCTAACATGTCATCGAAATGTTTTGCAGTAACCATTTTTCGATTATTATAAATTTAATTCTGTTATATATTACAACTTATTAGTAAAATCTTGATCATTTTTATTTTTAAAATAATTTATTTTTATTTTTTTTGCTGTTTTTTAATTGTTTTTAGTTGTTTTTAGTTATTTTTAATTGTTTTTAATTGTTTTTTTGTGTTTTTTTTAATTATTAAATGTTTTTATATGTTATTTCTTTGTATTATTAAAAATGCGTATATATTTAATGGGCAATTAACATATAAAATCCGGCTATTATTGTAAATACAGAAAATATGATATTTATAATTGAATCATCAATATTAACACTATAAAGTGATGATAAATAAGAAAAGAGTGTAAAAACAACAGCTAAATAAATACCATAAATAATATTAACAAATCCTTTTTTGTAAAATTCTCTTACAGCAAATATGCCTATGGGTGGTAAAAGCATAAATAGTGATGTTCCTATTCTTAGCTTTATCGAATCAAAAATACTAAATAAAGTTAGAAGTGGCACAATGAGAATTTCCGCGCCGGCTCCCACAAAACCCGCAAACAAACCACTTATTATTCCGGTAATAGTTAGTCCAAATAAAGCGTACATATTATGTTGATGTTTCATTTTAAAAATTTGTTGTATATTCGAATTTTATTATAATATTACAAAAAGCATTAATAAGAAATAATCTTTATGTTAATTATTAATGACTAATTCTGAAAACAAGAAATATGCATGTACAGTGTGTAATGCTTTTTTTGACCGAGAAAGTAAATATATTAGACATCTTCAAACAAATAGACATATTATAAATCAAAATACCAATCTTCCTTGTAATGATGTATATAAAGCCAAATATATGGAGCTTAGTGAAAAATATTACGAATTAGAACAACGTTTTACAAAATTAGAAAAGCTATTACCTTTTACATTAAATGACAAGAGAACGAACTGTGATAATGTTATAAACAATACAACTATTAACATGCCAATAAATCTTAACTTGGCAACTACTAATCCATATGGTAAAGAAAACTGGGATTATATACAAAATGATATATTAAAATTGATGAGAAATGTTAATACGTGTATTCCAGAAATGTTAAAAAAGATTCATTTTGATAAAGAACACCCAGAAAATCATAATGTAAAGATTCCAAATAAGAAATTACCTCATTTACAAACATTTAATGGGGAAGAATGGCAAACTATGAATAAAAAAGAGGGTATTGAAAATCTTGTTGTAAATTTGGTTGATAGACTTGAATCTGAATATGGAACTGATTTTAGAGAAAGTACTAACGAAGTTATAAAAAAATTATGGGAAGAAAAAACAAAACCAATTTCTGATGACAAAGCAATTAACATAAAACTTCGTAAACAAGTTGAGTATTCTATATTAGATGGTCAATCGGGAATCAAAAAAATATGTTCAAAATTTTAAAAATTATTGTTCTATAGAATTAGTTACAAATACATGAGTCGGAGATATTTTTAAATGTTGAGTACTATAATTTACAGGTTCTGGTTGTGTTGGATTTGAAATTGGTTCGCTATAATTTTCACATTCTCCTTGTATAACGCCATTATAAGACCACTCTTTTGTATTAGATTGACTGATTGTTGAACCGCATATTCTAATCCTTTCATTTTCCTTGTTTTGTTCCTCAATAGCAGGATCGATATAATTTGGACAGGGTTCTATAACATTATCATAAGACCAATTTGGTGTAATATGTTGTGTAATGTTTGTTGGTCCGCATGCAGCATTTTTTGCATTTTCCTTGTTTTGTTGCTCAATTTCTGGATCTATATAATTTTCACAGTTTCCTTGTATAACACCACCATAAGACCAATTTGGTGTATCATATTGAGGTGTGTCTATTGGTCCACATGCCGCATTTTTTGCATCTATCTTTTCTTGTGCTATGCGCGCTTCATCAGCTAGTCGAGCCAATCGATCTTGCTCAGCGCGATCGGCGTCCATCGCTGTCGCCTGTTCGGTGCTACACGGTTCGCCCCTCTTCTTACACTTGTTGTTACTAGTAGACCAATAACATTTGTATGGACTTCCACCACTATGTGCAGCATCTTGCCATCCACGACAACTCGAGCTTGACTTCCGGCTCCCACAGTTCGCTGTCATCTGACTCCAACTGGTTCCACAAGACTCCAAAAATGGCTCATTTGTATTATTTTTTAAAGTAACAAAAAATACAGATAATACAATAATTAATAATATAGATGAAAGAATTTCGTTAACACTCATATTAACTTTATTGCCTATTATTTTTTATGTATATTTTACTTTTTTATGTTTTCTTAACGCATAACGGGATTGTCTATTATTTTCGCTGGCTTTGAGGCGCAGATCGTCAAGAGTCTCTTCATTATCTTCTTCTTCTTCTTCTTCTTCTAGCGCTGATTCATTTATTTGAAAATCCTCTCCATTTTCTGATAAAAAATCAATCAAGTCTGCTACATTGTTTTCTCCAATACTTTCAACAAGTTCCTTATGTGTATTTAATACTTCAATATTATATTCTTCTGAATTGTCATCACCATATACCCACTTATTCAATAAGTCTATTTCAAGCAAGTCATTTATTCCTGTATTTGGATTATATTCATTATTCAATTTTTCATTTTCTGTATACTCAAAATCGTCTCCATGTGTAGCTATATATTCTTCGTCTTTTTCTGGAATCATAAACTCATTTTTGGGTTTATTCGAGAATTGTACTCTGTTTGTTGTACCTCCTCTTGTTTCGTTTTCGTTTTGTTGTACAATATCATCAATTCGTTTTAATAATTCAGTTTTCTTGGTACTTATTTCATTTTCATATTCATCAAAAACTGGAGTTTCATGTTCATCATAAATTGGAGTTTCAGAATCATCATAAATTGGGTGTTCATATTGATCTAAATTGTCAGTGTCTCTCAGTTTACTTAAATCTTCTAATTCCTCTAAATCAAAATCATTAGAAGACCCATTATTTTGTGATTTTTTGGTAAAATTAAAAAGATTCCAAACACCATTCATTAAGCTAGACCATTTGTTTTGTACAACTGGTTCAGATTCTATATCAGATACATTTTCCAAATTATGTTCTTGGACATTTGGATGTGGATTTGATTCATTTTCAGAAATAACATTTCCAGTTATATTCCAGCTACCCGAATTAATTTGTTTAAAACGTGCCGCAGGATCATTTGCAGTATCCCCCTTCCAATAATATGACAATCTTTTTGACATATTATTAACAATTATTATAAATATGGATAAAACAAAAAATTTTAGAATATTGAAAAAGGATTACATTGGCTGTGTAAAACTTTACGAAGATAATATTGTAGTTAAAAGACCATATTATAGAAGGTCTGGAACATTTATGTATGAAAATGAGATAAAATGGTTAAAAATACTAAAAGATACAGATATAGCTGTTGAGTTATTGTCTTATGAAAAAAATGGAAAAGATAAAATTATTAGAACCAGATATTGGGGAGAACCAATTAGTAAAGAAACACTACCAAGTGATTGGGAATTACAAAGAGATCATATTATGAATACTTTGAAAGAATATAATTGTATTCATAATGATATAAAACCAGTCGAAATTTTAGTAAAAGACGGAAAGATACGCTTATGTGATTTTGGTTGGTCATATGAATATAATACAAAAAACCCAAAAGAATGGAATCATTTGGGTAACAATCAAGAATCAGACATTGATTGTTTTAACAATTCAATAAAACAAATTATGAATTGTTAAAAAGTGTAGAGGATTTTGAAATAGATCATCTTCCAGACCAAATCTTAATTATTGGTAAAAAGTCACTACACTCCCAACAATTTTCGAATGTAAATCGCCATGGGGCCGGGACTTTAGTTTCTTCATTTTTAATATTTATTATATTCTTCGGATAATCCATAATGTTTCCAAATATTGAATTTGATGCTAACACATATTTTATACAATTGTGTCTAAATTTTTTTATAGCTTTTTTTCTTGCACAACTTGGTGCTGATCCTAATGTTGGCATTTTTATATTATAATTAAAAAAACAGAATTCAAAATAGAGGAATAAACAACCAATTACTCTTTCAAAACACTGGCGATCAGCACGATTAAATATAACATTTAACAATTTACTCAAATCGTATTTATTATTTAGATCAACTAAAAATGTTTGACTAATAATAGACATTCCTCCAAAACAACCATTCCAAAGTTTAAGGTCAAAAAAATCTATGAGCCCTTTATCATTATATAAATTTATCATTTGTAGTTGTTTTTGTTGCGCTCCGAGGGTTTTTGGCCTTAATATAGATGTGGGCATCTCCTCCTCGACGGGGATGTGTGGTTGAAAATGCCATAAAAATCTAACTGTTTTGATGTTTTCAATAATTTTAGAATTTATCGGTTTCATTAAAAAAACTGAATCATGAAGTATAATAGCAGTATCAAATAGTTTATTACGTAAATAATAATAATATGGTAATAATTCTCCTCTTTGATGATATTCACTATTAATGATTAAAGTTTTATATAAATCTTTATGTGTTATAAATTCGTAATTACTGTTGTCATCTATAATAATAATTTCATTTTCGGGATAATGTTTTCTTATACAATCATAACATTTTATCCAATATTTATTTGTTAATTCGTTATTTACATGTCTTAATACAATAAAGCCAAGGCTCATACTTTTAATAAGTTTTTTAATAATATTCCAGAATAACAATTTAACCCTTTTTGTTAACAAGTATTTTTGCTATTTTAAGATCGACTTTCAATAAATTGGGGACTTTTGAAGTCTTTAATAAATAATTTATTGCTAAATCCTCGTTATACATAACCCAAAAGTAAGATGCAAGAATTATTGTAACAGGATCATTACTAATATTATAACCAGCAAATTTGTAAGAACCAACCTTATCGAATTCTGTAGTTACTGGGTCGCCAACAAGATAATGTCTTAAAATATGATAAGCTGTATAATCACTACTAACTTTTGTTGCAGCACAAGCAACCATTGATTGTAAGTCTTTTGCAATATCAATATTATCAACTAATGCTCTGGCATAAAGTAGTAATTTGTTATTCTCATCCATTTCTCCACCTCCGTGTCTCATACATACAACACCAACTTGAAGAATATTTAAACAAAAAAATCCTCGATTTGTAATTTCTTCACTATTTCCGGATGAGAAAGGTAGTTTTTGGATGAATCTATTTGTTTTAGAGAATATATGTTTCCCATTTAATATCATATTTTTAAATTTAGAACAAAATTGATCATCAAAATCAATAAGATATAGTTCTAGATTGTTTGAAACAAGCATATTATCCGATTTAACATCAATACAAAAAACCTTATTTTCTATCATCTTGCTATAAAGTTCAATAGATTTTTCAACAAGTCTTGGTATCATGTCTGGCGTACATGCTTTCGATTGAAGAAATGTTGTTAAAGAACCGTTCTTTGAAAATTCACTTACAGATACAAGATATGTGTTTTCTCCAGATTTTTTATCATTTTTTGCAAAATAACAATCAATGACTCTAGGAGCAATTCCTAAATTAGCTAAGTGAATTGTTAATAAAGCTTCTGCCATTAATTCTTTGGCTTCATCTGATTCAGAATCAATAGGATCTATATTTATCCTATAAGCGAATTGTTTGTTTTTGGTTATGAATATACCATTAAATGTGCCTTCTGTAATATATTTTAGTTTTCCAGGATTATGTGGTAATGAATACAATTCATTTATTCTACTAATATCTAATGCATCCAAATTAAATTCTACAGTATTGCTTGTATTTTTTAAACTTTTCGCAAGTCTATTTCTAAAAAATATAATATCTTTATGTTCTTTTTTTGCAAGTGGATTCATTTTACTTATTGTAGAATATGGTAAGCTATTTACAAGTGTAGATTTTGCTTTTGAAGCTTTTTCAATAAGTTTAGCTTGTAAACTAGAAGGAAAAAATCTTTTAGTTTTGGAATATCCGCCAGTTTTTTTGTAATAAGAAAAAGTTGGTGCACTATATTCCGCAATTTTTGTATGTAAAATTCCACCATGACCGCTAATTGTTGTAGGACTATTTGATCTTACTACGGTTTTGTGATGTTCGCTGAGAATTTTATTTATTACATCTAAATGTTTATCTATTAATTTATGATTGCTATTGATTTTCTCAAATTTTGTAGTAGAAGAATCATTTGGATCAATTCTATTTAACCATATTGGTAAAGTTGGTTTATATAAATCAAATTGTATTAAATCAAACTTTTCCATGAATGCAACAAGAAAAACATCCCATTCTTTTTCATTTTCAATTTTTGTATGTTCAATATTAGCACCTTGATCCAATAATAATTCTATTAATTGGGGATATATCAATAATTTAACAGCAATAAATAACGGACTATCTCCCAAATATATATAATTCACATTACTACCATTGCTAATTAATTCTTTGACTGTGTTTATCATTTCTTCTTCATTTGGAACATCTTCGCTCCCACTATTTTCATATATATGATTTAAATAAAAAAATAAGGCGCTATCTACTTGCGTTTCCATTATTATAAGAAATAGTTAAATTCTGTTTTTATTTAATTCAACTAAATATAAACTTAGTCATATTTAAAATGAGATCTATACATACTTCTTTGTAATTTCTCTTCATCATTATCTCTTTTTACACATAAGTCTTTAGGTGCTTTACCCACTAAAGTCTCTTTTGTTACAATTCTTGACGGAGAAATTACTTTTGAACCACAAGAAAAAAATCCAAGTACAGCCAATACAAAAACTAAAACGCCTAATAAAAGAACACTATCTTTAGCCATCTTTATATAATTTATGTTTTATTATTTTTTATAATTTACAATTATAACATATTGGGCGTTGAAACGAAATATCCTTGTAACCAAGATTTGAACGCAAATGGATTACACTGCCACTAGTTAACTTGCTTTGCATATTATTTATATTCTCCTTCTGAATGACACCGTTATCATCACTATAATACACATGCTTAATTCCCCATCTTATCATCAAACTTCTACAATATTTGCACGGCTTTGCATTTCCAAGAACCCATTCATTATTAACCTTCTTCCATCTTACACTCCAAATACTTGCTTTTCTTAAACGACTCTTATCTTTTACTTTATTAATTGCATCCATTTCGGCATGTCTTGTTACTGCCGGTTTGCATATTTTCGAACATCCTGCTAATCCACTAACTCCAATACTTATCGGCTTTCCTGATATTACAACTGCTGCATAATGATGAGGTAATTTATTAGGAGCGGTGAACTACTTGGGTACTATTGTTGTAAAACGCAGATTCCATTACAGAAAGGATAGTATTTTGGCGACACATGATTATTATATATTAATGACTATAACCTTAAATAACATTTTGATATTCATTTTTTTTCAAAAAAATTTTTTAATATCCAGCTTCTCCACTCCCGTTATATTTGCTAGTGCCACATCCACAAAAAACAACCCAATACCAATAACAACGAATTAAAAAAGTTTTTGCTTTTGAATGTATAGTATTTTGTCTATTCAATTCAGGTTTCTTCTTCAATAAATAACAATCTGGAGAAAATGGTGAATCTCCCATTATATCCCCAATCCAATCTCCAAGTTCTTGTGGACCAATAAAATCACTCTCTAATCCACTATCAATTATTGATATTTTCTGATATAAATTTATAACAAACTCTGAACAAAATAATCTTTTGTTTTTTTTTGTAATACAATCGGAGTTATGAAATCCTGGGGCAGTATAGCAATTTAACCAATCATATGAAGAACTTTGCCAATTTTTCCATATATATCTTAAAGAAGCTGCCTTGAAATTATGTTCTAAATATTTTTCCAATTCTTCTTTACTTAAATTTCTTTCTTCTTCAAGACTATATTTGAATTTATTATACCTGATTTTATAACAAGCTATTGCATAATCTTTTTTAAGATTTTTATAGGCTATTTCTCTTAAATTTCTAATTTGTAATCCCCCTTTCAATTTATTAGTACGGATATCCTTTATTCCTCGTGACCCATATATTTTTGACTCTAATATATATGTTTCATTTACATCTTTATTTTCAAAATCGATAAAATTGGTAGGACAAACCACACCAACGTGTACCCATTCTGAATGTAATCCTAAACCATTTGGTTTACAAAAGTTTATACAATTATTTACACGTTTTTTTGTAAAAAGAATTATATCACACGGCCCAAGATTTTTAGACCACTCATCATAATCTGTATATATTGGCATAATTAATTCATTAATGATTGAAATCTCTACCAAAATTTTAAATTTCGAAATATGCGTCTAAAATGTATATCATATAAAAATATGTATTTGTATGCCCAGATCGACTAATGGTTAAGTCCTCTGTTTGTGTTAGCAAAAATCAATAGCTTACAAACGGCACAGAAAATCAAGGTTCGATTCCTTGTCTAGGCATTTATTTTTTAATTTCAAAGGTATTTTAAAATTCAAATATATTGGAATATTAGTTTGTTACAACAAACCTTTATATAAAAATGAACATAACATCACTTATAATTTAGTTGTCAACATACTTTTACACTTTGGTATTAAACAAAAAACTAAAATGTCTTTGGCAGAAGTTATTCCAAATGAAATGCTTGAAATCGTATTTGATTATCTTGAAAATACATCATTAAGCAAAAAATTTCTTTGTAAAAAAAGAGAAACTAAATTGGATAACACTCTTCGCAAATACATGAAAATATTTATGCCAACAACAGTATATTCTGCAAATTCTATCAAGTATTATACTAATATGTATTATAAAGATGAGACAATTGGTTCATATATTTATTATAAAAGATCAAGCGCTCAAAGAATTACAAAAGTATATCCACAACAATGTTGTGCAAAAACAAAATCTGGAAAACGATGTAAAAAAAAGACTTTTATGTTATTTTGTGAATGTCATAAAAATGCAAAGCCATATTGGATGTAATATATTATATGAGCATATAAGATCTTTTTAATTGTTTTTTATTGTTTTTTATTTATTTTTCACTATTTTTAATTGTTTTTATTGTTTTTTATTTATTTTTCGTTATTTTTAATCGTTTTTTTATTTATTTTTCATTATTTTTAATTGTTTTTTGTTTTTTTTATTGTTTTTAGTAAAAAAATGATTAATTTTTGAATATACAACTTTAAATGAATATGAATTAGAATTAGAAAAAATGGAATATTCTTTTAATTGTTTAAAGGGATTATTTGAAAATTACGGATATGACTTAGAATATGAAATTATTAGCAAGAGAAACGAATGCATGGCAAATCAAACTCGTTTAGATTACTTGAATATCATCGTTGAAATTAAGGATAAATATGGTAATCATATCTTCTTTACAGACGAAAATGTATTTACTCTAAAAACAGGAGAAAAAATGATTTGTGAAAAAATTATGAATATTTGTGTTGGAGATTATGACATATTTGGAGAAAAATTCAACTTTGAAAATATGGGTGTTACAAAATTAGAGAACAGTTTAGAAACACAATTAAAAATCATGTAATTATTAATGAAAAGAGCCCTTGCTTTTTTAATATTGTGCTTAGGAGCAAGATTATCTATAGCACTAATTGCAAAAAATTTATCGACTAAAGCTTTAAAACTGTCTGCAATTCCAGCATTGATACTTGGGTTAGCTTTTGTATCATTATATTTGTTCGATTTAAGAAAGAATGGTATAGAAGCCGGTGGAAAGATTTGGTGGAATTCATATCGCCCAATTCATGGTATGTTATTTATCCTATATTCAATATACGCGTTTAAAGGAGAAAAAAATGCGTATATTGTTCTATTACTTGACGTGTTTATTGGTCTATTTGTATGGATTCACAAATATTACCTAACTAAAGAGTTTCTTCATGTGGACTCTTAACTTTGGTTTTTTAGTATCACCTAATACTTGTAAAGCCTTTTCTGTAATATCTTGATTAATCTTGTAATATTTTATACAATTTTGTAACAAATCCAATGTTTCTTTTTGTTTCTTGTTCTTATTGATATATCTTATCAAATTATACAAAGAATCTCTATGTTCAATCGTTTTCCACAATCTTATATCCAATTGTTTTGAATTTACATTAAATTTTGGGAATTGAATCATGTATGGCTTACTAACTTGTTTGAGTTTACTCAATTTTGATAGTAAAGTATTCTGAATATTAGATACATCAAAACCCAAATGGTCTATATCAGATAAATGTTTTGAGTATTTCTGTAGATTATAAATATTATTAGACACTTTTGTATAATTTGTAAATATTCCACAAGAATAGAAATATGGATTGTCTTCGACAACTGATTCTAAATTAGCTTTATTCTTTTGTCCAAGTAACCAACTAAAGGCTTTAAATGGATTCCGAATTGCAAGATTTGTATCAGAATCATATGCTAAGCCCCCGTGTATTGCTAAATTCTCTAATAATCGATAATCGCTAATTCCATTTTTTGCGATGTACGATAAAACCTCTTTTGATGCTCCCATTTCTTCTGCTTTTATTATAGCATTTGCATTATTGATAGTTGGCATTCTAACCAATTGTAATTTACTTCTTAAAGTTCTTAAATGACTCATATAAGGATCTACACAAATTAAAATAAGAGTAGTACTTTTCTTTTTCTTATTAAGAAATTGGTTAATTTGTTTTAGGGTTGCTGAATCAGCTGCTTCTAAATTGTCAATAATTACAAATTGCTTTGGATTATTCGATATCCCATCAATCATATATGTCCATTCATTGGGTTCTAATGGACAAAATAGATGAAAGTTACATTCTTTGAATGTTTTTCTGACTAATGTTGTTTTTCCAGAACCATGTGTACCATGTAATAAAGGTACTTTATGTTCATTCAAAATATCCTTCAATTTATGAGCCATATTTCTATTATTATTAAAATTGACTAATATCTGAATCATTTTTATTCACTATCATTAATGGGTGTAATATTATCAGATAGTCCAAAATTGAAATCCGAAATTATGAAAGATAGTGTTTTATGTTGTAGACATGTGCTTGAACTCGATTATTTGCGTGAAAATATAGATACTGAATCATATAAAGATAACGATGATCCTATAAACCCTTTTACATATAATATAAAAGAAATTCCTTCTTTATCAGAAAAAAATCAAAAAATTCTTGGAAAATATAAGCATTTATTATTTTTTAATTTTCCAGATTATAATATACTATTGGATGAAAATGCCACTATTAAAGAAAATAATGATAGTCTATTTTATAATTCAAAACTGGATAAACTTGTAAATAATATAGAAATACCAAAATTAATTAGAAATCTTAACAATTTACAGAACATAACTCCACAAAACAGTGTTAAAGAATCTTTAGAAATAATGCAAAATAATTTATCCAAAATAAGAAGAGAAAAATTAGCTGATTCCAGAAAATGGGGTATATATTTGTATTATTATAAAGATATAATTAGTCAATTAAAAACAAGAAATTTTTATAATCATGAAATGATTATTTTGAATACAATTTTCGATGAAATCAATATTTTACTACAAATTGTTAAGTTTGAGATTAATAATATTGATGTTATCTCAAAAAATGAAAATATTGATGAAATCAAAAATAAAAATTCTAAATACAAAGAACTTTTAGATAGAATTGATTATATTGAAGTTAATCTTAAATCATCTGATGATGGAGAATGGTTAAAAAATATGACAAATGGATACAAAGTCACAATGAATGGTGATAAGTTAATAATTCATTCTGATTTACAGGAAAATTTATTAGATCTATATTCTAAAATCTGTAATATTTCAGACACAAATGTTAATTTGAAAATGTTAAAAAATTACAATAAATCTGAAAAACAAAATTTAACTGTTATTGAAACCGAAGCAACACCATGGGCTTATACTCATAATCTTGTATTTGGAAAAAATGCCGAATATAAAAAAGAGAATGAGGAAATGGTTTCCGAAATTGTTAATGTTTCTGATAATTTGAAACTGCCAGTAGATTACATTTTCGGTATGTACAAAAATGCTTTTAGAGTATAAGGCTTATCCACTATAATAAAGTATACAAGATGGCTCACCAAGAATACTACTTGGCTATGCGCAATATTATGGAAACATCCCGCTCCCAAAGCATGAAACTAATTGAACGAGTTGCGTATGATCTTGGTGCTCCAGAACGTTATGAAGAACTATGTGATAAATATATCGACGATTCTATTCGAATCAAGAAATTCAAAGATAAGAATCACCCTAAAAAACCAAAGTCGGGTTACATGTTGTATTGTGAAAAGAATCGAGCTAGAGTAAAGGGTTCTTTACCAAAATCGGCAACATTTTCAGATATTATTAAGAAAATGGCTGGCGAATGGCGGGCGCTTAGTGAAGAAAAGAAAATTGAATTTAATAAACTAGCAGAAGATGATAAATCACGATACCAGCAAGAACTGGATGAATATAAGTCTCGTATTTATTCCGCAAATGTTGGTTCCAGTCAGTAATAATTATTTAAACTCAATTTTCCGGTTTAAATTATTCCAAAAATCCTTACCCCTTTTATAAGCTGATTTTGTAAAATTATTACTGTTATCAGTTTTTTCATTTTCAGTATTTTTTTCATTTGGATTCTTCCAAAATTCATTCCCTTCTGTATATCGCTCCTTTGTGTTATCATCTCCATATGAAGTTAAATCTTTATGTTGATTTTTTGAATTAGGATTGTATATTTCATAGACTGGGTTAAAATCAAAATCTAATTCATTAGAAGTTTCATCAATTGATTCAAGTATATTTCTATTTAAAACTGTATTTTCTTTAAAATTCATTCTCAATTCCGATATTGATTGTGTATCATTTTCATATATTACTGGATTATTATCTTCAGTAATACATTTTTCAGTATTTAAGATACTACCATATCTATAATCACAAATATTATCGGGTGATTGCGTCCCATTTAAATAAATGTGTAAACATTTACGTCTATTTAATAGGTCTTTGTGCATACTCATTGTGTCTTACCTTTTGTTATATTTTAAAATAAGTTTCGAATATATTAAAATATACTCTTTAGTATGAAAGATGTAGAGAGCTATTCAAATATTGCTTTGGGTAAAATATTTTCACAAAATCCAAATCAAGCTAAAACATCGAGTTCTTTATTACACCGTAGGAAAGGTCTTAATCGAGAAATACATTTAGAAAATCTTCGAAAAAAGAAACAAGCAAAAGAAGCAAAAAGAGAATTTCAACAAAAAGAAATTTTAAAAACTGGAAGTATTAATTCAACATCATATGTAGTTAACGATGAATCTCTTCTTGAACAAATAGAAGTGCTTAAATCACAACTGAATAATGCCGGTATTAAACCTCTTTCCGAGATGGTCACATATGAAACCGCTAAAGAATATTTGACTAAAGCATTAAAAAATGCTTCTGAATCTGATTCTTATGAAAACATAAAAGAAGTGGAAAGATGGGATGAATTTATCAAGAACCACCCAAAATATATTGAAGAAGAGAAAGAAAAAGAAGAAGCTTGGAAGAATGACAATTTTTTGAAAAATATTGAAGCACTTGAAATACAGCAAAAGATTATTCCCAAAAATATCTATTGTGGCGCATCTGTTGATATTTTGATGGAAAAAGGTTTAAAAAAAGAATTAGCAGTTCGTCTAATGAGAAATAGAGTATTATGGCTTGTACATATGAATCCAAATGAAATTGCTCCAATTCATTTAGCGGATCTCAGGTTTAAATACTCATTTACAGGTCTTGATCTAATTGAAATGAGAGCACTCTATGCTTGTATGCCTGAAAAGTTTGAACACGATGATACTGGTGAAAAAATGCAATGGTTATCAAGTGTTAGAGAGAAATTATCTGATATGATAAATCAGGAAAAAAACAATACTTTAATATCACGATTAAAAAGAAACAAAGCTTATTTGGAGAAAAAAGAACCAATAAAATTGAAAAAAATTAATTTAAATAATCAAAATAAAAATAAATTAAGTTTTATGGAAGAATTAGCTCTAAAGAGAAAGAAAATTGAATAAAATTAATGTTTTATTCAATTTGCTTCTGGTGTACAAGATCTATGTACATGCTTTTGATTATTTAAATACGATCCAAAATACTTTGTGGAATTTGATTTCCGGGATAGTTATCTATTTCTCTTAATAAATTTTTATCATTCTCATCTAATAACGACTCCATCCATTCATTTATGTCAATCATTTGTTTGGGGGCTTTAACAATTGGCGCTTTTGCTGTCCTTGCATGAATAGCTTTTCTTTCTGCTTCGGATAGCTTTGCCTCTGGTCCATACTTGAACGTAAGTTGTCGAAACAATTCTTTCTCCTTTGATGAATATTTTTGAACCAATTTATCAACGTCTCCAAGCTTTTGGGGAGCATTTAGCTCATAATATCTGATTAATCGAGTCTTAAAATCCATTGTAATAATTTATCCATTAACAGTTAATATTGTTATAAACAAGTTATTATATATAATAGTATGTATTATCTATCTTTTTCAACAAAATCAATGGGATTTACTAATCAAATATTTGCTTTATTGAATGGGATAAGCCATGCAATTGAAAATAATTGTCAGATTATTGTTATTGATAAATTTTTATGTGATTATAGTAAAAATAAATATGAAAATATTTCAAAAATACTAGATTTAGACAAAATGAATATTTTTTTTAAACAAGAATATAACTTAATATTAGTAGATAAGGAAAATTTTGATTTTGAATTGTTAAATGTAACTTATGGAACACAAGATAATGTTTTTGATATAACACAAAATGTAAAAGACAAATATTTTGTTAATAACAAATTATTTATAAGTAAAAATACGAATTTTAATAATATTCAAGGAGATCCGTGTATTGGTGTTGCAAAATATATTTGGTTTAAATATAAACTAAATAATAATACTATAACAGACAAATATACAGAAATTTTAGATAAAGATATTGATTATACAAATAAAAATTATATTAAATGTTCCACAATGGGTTGGCCATCAAATAAAGCTGGAAAATGGGATTCATCCTTGGGTAAATGCCCTGGTGAACCGACTCCATATTTTTTAGATATATTGACTAATATTTTTTATAATAATCAATTTATTGATATATCCAAAAAACAACTATCAAATGTTATTTTAACAAATAAAGTAAATCTAATCCACTTAAGACTAGAAGATGATGCAATAATTCATTGGTCTAAAATGAACAAAATGTCAAAAGGGAATTTTAAGAAAAAACTTGAAAATAAATATATTCAACTAATAAAGGAATATATTGATAAAAAGGATATAACAATTTTATTGTCATCCTCATTTGATAACAAGATTATCGATTTTTTGAATACAAATCAATACAACTATTTTACTAGTAAAAAGAGTTTTGAATATAGAGAATTAAATGCAATAGTAGATTTTCTTATTTCAAAAGAATGTAATAATGTATTTATTGGTAATTTTAATTTAAATGGAAAAAATGGATCTACATTCAGTTATTATATATACGAAACTTTACATCAAAAAAACATTTCATATAAATATATAGATTTAGATCATATTCTGCAAATATGAGTTATTTAATATTGATAAGAGAATAATCTAAAACCATTTTTATCTTTCCATACAGATATTGTGCCAATATGTGTACATTTAATGAACATTTCCATTGCAAAACTTTTATTTTTTATACATCCGTTTGATTTAAAACGTACCTTAATTTAAAACGCAGAAAATACAAATATCTAATAATATAGATATATAAATGAATAATTTATTAATTATAAGTTGTATATTTGGAAAACAATTCAAAAAAGTTCATCCATCTCCTGATAACAAAAATAGTTATTTTTTTACTAATAATAAGGAACTAGAAGGTGAAATTACAAATAAAGGATGGAATTATGTTTATGTAAATAAAGTATTAAGCAATGACTCTATAATATCAGCATTACAATCTAAATATATCAAGTTTTTAAAATTTTTAGAGGATTTTCCTCAATTTCAAAATGCAAAAACAATAATATATTTTGATCATAAAGAAAATGTGTCTTCTGCTTCAATAGAAGAAATAAAATTATTAATAAATAATAATGTTGACAAATCATTAATAATTAGACAGACACCTTCAAATAAAACGAGTGTATATCATGAAATTAGAGCAGCGATGGGTCAACCAAGATATGTAAAAAACATGAATAAAACAAAAAATTTTATTAAAAATATTATAGCAACTAAAGAATATAACGAAAATGTTAGAATATGTAACACGGGATTACTAATATTTATTAATAAAGAAGAAATTAAAGAATTACTTAATAATGTATATGAAAAATGTATTGAACATCAACAACCAGAATGTCAAATTTATTGGAGTATATTCTCACAAAAACATAAAGATAAAATAAAAGAAATAAAATGGACACATATTAAAAAGATTAAAAGAGGAGGACCTAAATATTAAATGTATGACAATAATTAATATATTATTAATATATTAATGAATTCAAGCAAGAAAAATTTAGAAGATAGTTTTGATACAGTACCAAAATATAAAAAAGCAATATTACAGTCATCTACTACTCAAAAGATCCCTCGAAATATAGTTCAAACACATGAAACAAATTTTTTACCAAAAAGAATGGTAAAACACATATATACATGGATTAATTTAAATCCAACTTATGATTATTATTTTTTCGATGACAATGACAGAATTAATTTTATTAAAGAACATTTTGAATCATGGGTATTAGAAATGTATAATGATGTAATTGCTGGTGCAATGAAAGCAGACATCTTTCGTCTTTGTTTTTTATACATCAAAGGGGGAATATATTCAGATATTGATCAGACTTGCTTAAATAGTCTAGATTCTGTAATTGATCCTGAAGATGACTTTGTAACTGGTGTATGTAGAAATACTCCGCATCAATCGCTTATTATTTCATCACCAAATAACCCATTATTTTTACATGCATTAGAACAGGGGTATAAACGGATTAAACAAAATAGACCATTAAAAGGAAAATGGGGATATGTTGGTGGGTATCTTGGACCAGCCGCATATACATTCTCATGGCAGTGGTTTCACCAAAATAAAGTAGAACCTAATATAGGTAATAATGACGACTGGCTATTTAAATATCCATTTAGAAAAGGTAAATACACTTTAGATGGATTTAATTTTAATGTAAAAAATCATTCTCTCGTTGGTTCGCATATTGTCAAAAATGAAAAGGGGATAAAAATATGTACAATAAAATATAAAGGTTATGATGAGGATACAAAGAAATTAGGTATAATACATTATACACGTATGAAAAAAAACCTATTCAAAAACAGGAGGACCTAAAAGTCTAGGTAAAACGTTCTGCGCGTTGTCGACTAATAATGGGATCTTTACGTTTAATATTTTTAAAATGTGTCCATTTTATTTCCTTGATTTTATCTCTATATTTTTGTGAAAATATACTCCAATAAATTTGACATTGTGGTTGTTGATGTTCAATACATTTTTCATAAACATTATTAAGTAATTCTTTAATATTTTCTCTATTAATAAATATCAATAATCCTGTAGCACAGATTCTAACATTTTCGTTATATTCTTTTGTTAATAAAATATTTTTAATAAATTGTTTTGTTTTATTCATGTTTTTTGCATATCTTTGTTGTTTATTCGCCTCTTTAACTTCATGATATACATTTTTGCCATTTTTCCTTTCCTGCCTAATTATTAATGATTTATCAAGATTTTTATTTATCAATAACTTCATTTCGTCTATTGCGCGAGAAGACACATTTTGGGAATGATCAAAATATATGATTGTTTTTGCAGTTTGAAATTGTGGAAAATCGTCTAAAAATTTTAAAAACTTGACATATTTAGATTGTAATGCTGATATTATAGAGTCATTGCTTAATACTTTGTTTACATAAACATAATTCCATCCTTTATTTATAATTTCATCTTTAAGTTCATTGTTATTAGTAAAAAAATAACTATTTTCGTTATCAGGAGATTGATGAACGTATGTAAAATGTTTTCCAAAAATACAACTTATAATTAATAAATTGTTCATATATATTATAACATAATATCTATTTACAAATAAAAAAATTAACAAAAATGAATCAATTTTTGTTAATTTGTTGTCAAAATGGAAAAAAGGAAATCTGGAATTGTGATTAGAGCCTTTTACACTCCAATATCAAAAATTTTGACAATTATTGATGAGGATATTAAAAAATGGAGAAATTATATTAGAACTATTGAAAAAATTTTCACTCAAAAATGTTGTTATGATTTTACACAATATGACAATAAAAGATATTTGAAAATGAATCGTTCAAATTATGTTTATAACAATTTTGAAAACTATAAAAAAAACATAAAAGAACCAAATTATTACGATAAAGATAAAGAAGATAATGAAATATCTTATTCATTTAAAAGAATCGGTTTTAAATTAAGTGATCATGACTATTTATGTAGTAAATATATATTAACATGGAACGTATTACATCATTATAACTATAATGGATCTAACGATTATATAGATTCAAAAGTTGTAAAACATTTCAATGCAAAAGTATTAACGGAAAAAGCAAGATATTCTTTGATAAAAACGCAAATAAATGTATTGATTGAAGAAAATAATTTTAAATGTATTGCTCTACAAGAATGTGAATATGCTATTTATAATTCTATAATCCAAAAATTAGACAAAAATAAATATACTTGCCGATTTATACCTCAAAAGATTCATTATTCAAAAAAAGGACTATATATTGAATCTTATGGTTGTGCTTTAATTATGAAGGGTATTTCAGGAAAAACACAAACATTTGTAAACCCAATTGAAAGATATAGATTCGATATTTGTAAATCTGGTTATAGATATGTAATAGCTAATATTGATCAAATTCTGTATTCATCTATTCATTTTCCAAAATGTGGCAATGTAAAGGATCTTAATGCTTGGAAATATTATGGGTATGAGGATTTTAAATTCATTTTGTCAAAAATGAAAAATATGAATGAAGGCTATTTGGTTGGCGATTTTAACATGCCATTTAGAATTTTAAATGAATTTCTATCATCTTTTAAAGATTATAACTTTGAAATATTAGCACAAAATGGTGTTGATTATATAATTCGAGTTGTTCATTCTTAAAAATATTTTATAAATTTTTTTAATAAAAATGAACTTAAACTCTTATAAGTTTTTGAATATAAAGTAAAATATGGCTTCTGAAATTGCAGAATCTTTTATTGGAACTTGTTCTTTGATGATCGAATATTATAGAGCTCTAAAAAAAAATGTTATTCATAATGGTTTACACAAATCTAATAAAAAGCTAGAAGGATTTATTAAAAAACTTGAAAAAGCGTGTCCTTTAATTAAACAAACTGGAAAAGGTATTTCGAAAAAAGATAAAAAAGGTATTGAAAAAATGTTAGCTCAAATTCATAAGCAGATTGTAAGTCAGGTAACAGTTTGGCAGAAAAAACATAGGAATTCAAAACCCGGATTAATTATTGGCTGGATTAATTCTCAAATTAAGCGCCATAAGGAAATGATTAATAATATTACAAATTTTGACTCTAACAAATTAGGTAGTATTGACCATAGACGTAACAATAAGAAAAAAATTGCAAAAGGCAGATATGATTCAGATGAAGATTCTGAAGAAGAAGATTCTGATTTTGAAGAAGATTCTGATTTTGAAGAAGAAGATTATGAAGAATTAATGAAAGATTCTGATGAAGAATTTGATGAAGAATCCGATGAAGAATCTGATGAAGAATCTGATGAAGAATCTGATGAAGAATCTGATGAAGAATCTGATGAAGAATCTGATGATGACGTGTATCACAAGAAAAAAAGGAAAATGGATAATGATACTGATACTAGAAAAATCAAAGAATATTTCAGAAATAGAGATGAAAAATCTTATGTTGATAAAAAATCTCAAATTGAGTCTTTCAAAAAGATGTCTAAAGAGGATAAAAAGAAAATTCTTGATCAGATTTCAATGTCAAAAGATTATTCTAAATGTCCGTTAATATATCAAATTATGTTGTCAAACATTTCTCAAATGTCAAAAAATGACATCATTTCCCGTCTTGAATCTTTAGATAAGAATGAAGACGAATGTCCAAAATATAGAGAGTATGTTAACGCGGCTCTAAAGATTCCATTTGGAGTATTTGTAAAAAGTAAAGTCAATTCTAAGTCGAAAACTCAAGACATTCGGAATTTCTTAAACAAAACCGAAAAATGTATGAATAATGCTGTACATGGTCATGAAAATGCCAAAAAACAAATTTTACAATTTGTTGCACAAAATATTTCAAACCCTTCTCCCAAAGGATTGGTTCTTGGTATTGAAGGTCCCATGGGTAATGGAAAAACAACTCTTATTGAGAAAGGGTTTGCAAAAGCCTTAGGAAGGCCATTTGTAACTATTCCTTTAGGTGGTGTCCAAGATGGTAGTTTTCTGGAAGGACATGGTTATACTTATGAAGGATCGAGATGGGGGCAGATTGTTAATGTATTGATGAATTCCAAATGTATGAATCCAATTATTTATATGGACGAACTTGATAAGGTTTCCAAAACCGCAAAGGGTGACGAAATCAATAATCTTTTGATTCATCTAATTGATCCATCTCAAAATCATCACTTTAGAGATAAATATTTTACAGACATGGATATTGATTTATCACAAGTAATTTTCATCTTTTCGTACAATGATAAGGATGCTATTAATCCTGTATTAATGGATAGAATTACAAGTCTTAAAACAAGAGGATTTAGACTACCACAAAAGGTAATTATTTCAAAAAATTTCTTATTGAAAAATATATTTGAAGACGTTGGTATTAAAAACAAGGATGTTATTTTAAGTGATCCTGTTTTGAGATGGATTATTGAAACATACACAAATGAAGGTGGTGTAAGGCAATTGAAAAAGATTTGTTATGAAATCATTCGTGAATTGAATTTAAGAAATTTAACAAAAAAGGGTATTAAATATCCATATAATGTTACAAAAAATTTACTAAAAGATGATATTCTATCCAATAGAGTACCATATATGCCTGAGAAAATTCACGAATCCCCTATGGTCGGTAAAATCAATGGTTTATATGCAACAACAAATGATACGGGTGGTTTGATTCAAATTGAAGCTGTTTATATTCCAAGTGATTCTGCTTTGAAATTGGAACTGACTGGTAATCAAGGAAATGTAATGAAAGAATCAATGCATGTAGCTAAGACTCTTTCTTGGAGTTTAATTACCGAAAATAGGAGAAAAACACTTAAAACCAAGTGGAAAACAAATGGTCAAGAGGGTATTCATGTACATTGTCCAGAAGGAGGTATTCCTAAAGATGGACCATCGGCCGGTGCTGCAATTACAACAGCTCTTTATTCGTTATTGTCTGGTAGAAAGATCAAAAATAATATTGCTATTACGGGTGAAATTGATTTATGTGGTAAAATTATGGCTATTGGCGGTTTAGAGTCAAAAATCTTTGGTGCTAAAGCTGCTGGAGCTGTTAAGGTATTATGCCCTTATGATAATCAAGACTGTTTGAATAGAATTATGAAAGAACATCCAAATATTTTCGGGAAACACTTTCAAGTAAAAACAGTTAAGAACATTGAACAAGTTCTGAATATTATGTTATGTTAGTTTGTTGATTTAATCTATTAAATTTTTATTTTATTTATTGTAGATTACTAATATGCCAAAAGAGTCAATAAATACTATAATTTTCATTATGACTTCTATATTTTTATTCATGTTATTATTCGCTTTTTTTACTGCAAAAAGAGATTCAAATATGGAAGAATCTTTTCAAGATTGTGTTACGGACGACGAGATCGCGTCGAGCGACATAGAATGGCACGATAGTGATACTGGTGAATGGAGCGACAACAATTACCGATTTTGGGAGGCTGGTGCTGCGGAATGCTCTAAATTTAACGATCGTCCTGATAAATGTGAACCAAGTGATGGAGAAAAAAGAGTTGTCAAAAAAAATGGTATATATAAAACATGTAAATTTGGCGACGACGATGGCGACGAAGATGAACAACCAGGCCCGCAGGAAGAGGAAGTATGTATGACAGTTAATGCCACTGAATTTCCAAATCTAGATTTGACTAATGGAAATTCTAATCAAAGCAATGATAATATCGTCTATAAACACAAACAACCGTTATGTATATATAAAGGATGTACTGATCCAAATGCAACTAATACAGTTGCATCTATAAATTCTAACCAAGGTATAATTCAGAATGATCAGAATTCTTGTACATCGAAGTCTACTGTATATTATTGCAATCAGGATTCTGCCAAAAAATTTACAAATCTAGAATTGTCTAATGGAGACAATCTATTGGACAACGATTATATTATTTATGAACATGATCAAACCAAATGTGAGTACAAAGGATGCTTAGACGAAAATGCTACAAATAATGCTACAGAAATATCGGATGCGGATGGTACTATTATTGATAGAAATTATGAATGTAATATTCCAAATAGAACTCCTCCAACTTTGAAATTCAGTAATGGGCAAACCCAAGAAGTTGTTAATTTATATTTAGGAGAAGCTTATTATGAAGAGTCTCCAATAGCAATTGATAAGAATGGTGTTCCTATATCAAGTCTAATCGTAAAAGATGGTAATGTAAATACTAATGAAGAAGGAACATATTTTTTGAACTATAGTGTAAATGATGCAGATGGTGTTGCTTCAGTGCCATCAATGATTACCCGTATTATTCATATAAAAAGAAGAGAGTTTGGTACAACTATGATATCTTTAGCTGGTGAAAATCCTATGGTATTGAATGTTGGGGATCAATATATAGAACCAGTTGGAACATCTGTAAGTAGTGATGGTATTACTTTGAGTGACGATAATATTTATATTGGAAAAGGGGGTGAAGATTGGGATGAAGACACATCAAAGCCAGGCTATTTTTCTAGAACGTATACTGTTAAAGCAATGGTTAATGGACAGCAAAAAGAATTGGCAAAAGCTAAAAGAATTATAATAGTTAAGGATTCATCAGATAGAACCCCACCTAGTATAATATTAAATGGTGATAATCCATTAAGAATACAAAAAGGAAATACATATGATGAGCTCAATGCAACTGCTACAGATAATAATATGGATGATTTAGAAATAGATATTAGTCACAATGTTGACACAAATAATGTAGGTAATTACATAGTCGAATATTCTGCTTCTGACAAATATAATAATAGTACAACTATACAAAGAGTTGTTGAAGTTTTTGATAATAATAAAGAATTATGTGGTGAAGATATTTTGGACAATGACTATTGTGAAAATATGACTGATGAATTTCAATGTAATAAAGTTTCAGCCCTCTATAATGACACTCCATTTCATTGTGCATGGAATAATGAAACTAATTTATGTGGAAAAGGTCTTCCATGTGGTACAAGACCAAAAGCTCAAAAACCACCTCCACAAAGACCACCAACTCAAGAAGCTTGGTTACAAAATCTTGGTCAAAAATTTACATCAAATTAAATTTTTATATAATTGTATAATAATATGAAGAATTTCAGTCAATCAATTTGTAATATCACTATTTTAGTTTTTGTGATATTAATAATTTATTTATCTTTTTTCAAAAATAACAACTTAAAAGAGAATTTTTTTGACGGCCAATTTGTATCTAATACTGCATGTGTTTCTAATGATGGTGCTGGTACTGGGTATAATGTATACCAAATACCAAAATATATTGGTGGACCTATGCTATCCAGCGGCGGTGCAGGTGCTGATAATATTTATAATTATAGTGCTAATGAGCTTTTAAACAAATGTAAACAGTTAGCAAATTATAAACATGGCGAATCTGGATATAGTGGTATTACAGTAGCTAGTGAGCGTAATGAACGGAGGATGCATGGTCATACTATGGGATGTACTATTTTTCATGGGCAAAAACAACAACTAGGACGTAGGGGTGGTGCTAACGATAATGAGATTGAAAAAAGCTGTTATATAAACCCCAATTATCCCTTCTTCACTGAAGAAAAAGTATGTAAAACTGAAGAAGGGGATAAATTCCCAGGTCTAGAATTGAATAATGGGGATGATAGACAAGACACTAACAGTGTTAAGTATATTCATGACGAAACCAAATGTGAATACAAAGGATGCTTTCAGGAAGATGCTATAAATAAAGCTAATATGCCATCTTCTGGTACTGTTATTGATAATGAATATAATTGTATATATCCTGAAATAGAATCAGTTTGTAAAGAAGGAGAAGAATTGTACAGAGAAATGACTGAATACAATTTGAATTTGATTAATGGAGGTACTTATGAAGACACATCAACAAAACAGTATATTCATGAACAAACATTATGTCAATACAAAGGATGTTTCGATGAAAATGCAAATAATACATCTTCAAGACCTCCTGATTTTAGTGGAATTATGGTTAATGATAATAATTATTGTGACTATCCTGATATAATTTGGAATATTGTAGAAAATCATATTGAGGAATTTTATGAAGGTGAATATATAGAAGAGAAGCCAAAAGCATTTATTGGAAACTTAGAATTAGATGTATATACATCTAATTCTAATGATATTATTATAACTGCTGATACTGTTCCGGGAACATATGAGATTGAATATTCTACACAGTATAATAATAAAGAAAGTTCTATAACAAAGACTGTTATTATAAACGAGGCTATAGATAGTTTGGCTCCAACTATTGAATTAAATGGTGAAGATTATATAACAATTGTACAGGGAGAAACATGGAATGACCCAAAGGCTAGAGCTAGTGATAATATGGACGGAGAAATTTCACCTGAAAGAATAGAGGTTGAAAGCTCTTTGGATACTGAAACAATAGGAACATATACATTGAACTATTGGGCTAGGGATAATGCGGGAAATACTTCTAAAATAATAACCAGAACAGTAAAAGTAATAGCTCCTCCTGATATTATACCTCCTCAAATAGCACTAATAGGCGAAAATCCAATGATGATTTTTCAAGGAGATGAGTTTGTTGAACCTGGATATCATGGAATTGATGAAACTGGTGGTCTCATCAATTTCATGGTAATTATAGGTGGTGATATTGTGGATAATACTAATCCAGGTGATTATAATATACAATATTCCATCCCTGAAAGTAAATATGGACCTGCATCTGATATTATTACTAGAAAAGTTATAGTTAAAAAAAGAATTGATACAACTCCGCCAACTATAAACTTGAATGGAGAATCTATAGTAAGATTAAACCTTAACCAACAATATGTCGAATCTGGAGTAACTGCAGAGACTCATGCTGGTAATATTATAGAAGATGTAATTATAAATGGAGATGAAGTAGATCCTAATACTGAAGGAATTTATACTTTGAAATATAGAGTTATAGATCCAGAAAGTAATATTTCATCAAAAACATTGGTAAGAATAGTAATTGTCGAAAAAGCGCCTGATACAAATGCTCCAGAATTGATAATAACAGGTTCAGCAGATATGGAAATAAGTGTTAATTCAGAATATGTAGATGCTGGAGCGACAGCATGGGATTATAACGGAGACGGAGACATTACCGAAAAAATTGTACCATATGGGAGTGTTAATCCAAATATTGCAAATACTTATTTTATAACATATACGGTAAATGATTCAGCCGGAAACAGTGCCACAGCAAAAAGAACAGTTACTGTCATAGCTTTGCCAGACGAAACGGCTCCTATATTAGAGTTACTTGGTGATAATCCTATGCGAATAATAATAGGTAGTTCTTATATTGAAGAAGGTGGCCAGGCAATTGATGATAATGGACAAAATCTGACTGAAAATATAGAAATAGACAATACTAATCTAAATACAGGTGAATTAGGTGATTATGAAGTAATATATACTGTTAGTGATGGATTCCAAACTACTACAAAAATACGAAAAGTAATTGTTTACTCTCCTGGTCGTGATTTGTGTAATGAAACAATATTGGAAAAACCGTGTGAAGAAATGAGCAAGGATGAATGTGGGGGCTCGGAAGGTGTATCTGGTATTTATGATGGACAGCAAGCATTTCATTGTGACTGGAATATTGAAGAAGGTAAATGTGTACAGGGGTGGAAATGTGGTATGAGACCTCCAAATCCGCCTCCTCCAACTGAAGAAGAATGGTTACAAAAAGTAGGACATAAATATCAATAAATTTAGTCTCCATATTTGCTCATTCGCATAGAATCAGTATGTTTTCTATTAAAATATTGTTTAATACCAGCTATAAAAACTGGATTTTCCAAATATGAATTAATTAAATTAAGGGGTATACTTCTACATTTTTGAATTTTATTCCAACTAAAATCATTTACAAATCTATTTGGATCACATAAAAATGCGGCTTTTACAATATAGTAATAAAATATTGCTGGAATTTTATTCCATTTCTTATAACAAATACCTGTATCAATTGTACATTCATGAGCTCTAAACAATTTGGCAGCCTGTTTTAATGAAAAAACTAATTCATGTTTGAATATTTCTTCTCTAAATAATTTTTCATAATCAGAGGGTTTATGGCTTATGTATAAACGTCCATTAGAGGATGTCTTCAATCTAAGACAATTTACAATTATTGCCCAAGTTTCAACAATACTTTCGTCGGGTCTTCCATTATAATCGCCTCCGATTGTAGAATCATATACACAATGTAGATGTAATGCATGAATTAGTTCATGAATAAGTACTTTGTTTGATTCTTCCTTTCTAAAAATTAATATTTCATTATTTGTTTTATTAATAATACTATATCCACTATTAACATGGTCTGATTTCAACTGATCAATGCCATTCCATTTTTTTTTAAAAGGTGTTGGTAAATATGTTATTATGACTCCTAAATTAGATTTTGGGAATGATTCTCTGAAACCTTTAATGATTTTAAGCATTTCACCTGTATTTGGTATTGATTTTTGTTTAGTTGCTACAAGTAATTTGGTTTTTTTGTTTATATCAATATTATAATAGTATTTATATGTAGATAGACACCATTCTTTTATTTGTTTGGGCATAAATGTGTTATCTTGTTTCAAAGTGAGATAAAATTTAGTAAACTGTCCCATATTTTCTTGTTTATATTTTAAATATTATATTTGTGTAATGGTTTGTGTATATACACCGAATTGGCTTGTAGGAACAACTAAATTAGTATTTTATTTATTAATAATTTGTATATTGACTCTATTTTCAGTTTTACTTGGTATGCGAACAATAATAAAAAGAGATTGGCCAAAATATAGATGTAATCCACTAATTTTACCATTTGCTGGATTATTTGGTTATGATCCATCAAAAACATTTACACAATGTTTAGCATCAAATATTGATGAAGCTACAGGACCTGTGGTCAAACCATATGACGATTTATTTGGTGTTTTGAAATCTACTGCAGGCAATATGTCTAATTCTCTAAGTGATATGAGAGATGTTATGAACAATATGAAAGATAGTGTAACTGATGGATTTGGAGTAGTTGCAAATAAAATGGGAAATGCTGGTGCTACAGCCAAATTTTTGATGTATAAAGTTCAAGGAATATTTCAGAAATTATTGGCTTTATATGTAGTATTATTGTATTTTGCATGGTCTATGATGAAAGGTCTTGAAGCAATGGTAAATGACCCAAATATCAAAAAAGCTCAAAGAATGACTGATAAAGCAATGAATTTTATAGACAAGCCCGGAAAAGCATTCAAAGATTTAGGAAAGAATATTGGAAAAGGGGCAAAGAAGGCAGGTAAAAAGATAAAAAAAGCTTTTTCATGTTTTGCTCCAACTACAAGAGTTTTGTTAGAAAATGGTAAATTTAAAGATATGATTGATGTTGTTATTGGTGATAAATTAATGGGAGGAGGAATAGTTACAGGCACAATGACATTTTCAGGAGATAATAACGCTTTAGTTAATAATAAAGGAATTATATCAACATTTGATCACCATGTTTTATATAACGAAAGATTTATAAAGAGTGGTCATGTTCCAGGATGTAAACCCGTTTCAAGAACAGTCCCTTATTTATATGATTTGGATACTTCAAATCATCGAATAATTATTATGAATGATGATAATGAGTATATAACATACACTGATTATACAGAAGTAGATGACGAATCTGGTACTATATATGATTATGAATTATCACTTCTAAATAAATCACTTCTAAATAAAGATTTGAAACCACAAAAGAACAATCTATATAAAAACTGGTTCTTTGGATTATAATTTTTATATTTTATAAATATTAAATGATGAACGTTCAAAGTTTGTTCACGCCTATTAGTAAAAAATATTGTGATTATTTTTATATTTTATCAATAATCTTTTTCGTCTTATTCGTAGCGGCGGCTATTGTTGGAATAATGTCATTATTTGATAAAAAAGGAATGAAATTAGCGGATGTGTTAATTCTTGTAACTCAACCTTTGATTTTGTATTTTATTAACAGACTATACTACTCCATGTGTGTAGGTTCTTTATCATCTTAAATTTGAAACTCTCTTTATATGAGTTATTTATTCCAATTTGTAATTAGTATCAAAAGAATAAAAACACTTGCATGTTTGCGTCTTAATGATAATGATTTTACTTCAGAATTAGACATCTGATTTTGATTTCTTATATTAATCATTGATTCAATTGCATTACTAATAACTTGTTTCGGATTTTGTGGATGTTTACTTGTTTTTTTATTCGAATTAGAAACTATTTTAGTTAGTTCATCTTTATTTAGGGTATCTTTTTTCATCAACTCTTTTGCTAAAGAATACAATGTTTTCTCATATTTTTTTACAATATAACTCGCTCTTTTCTCAGCATTTAAAAGTTCTGTTTTTACTGCTAAATCTGCATCATCACCACTTATTGTATATTTTATTCCATCCATTGCAAATAACTTTACAATAGATTGTGCCAACTGTTTAGCTCTATTTACATCGTCTGAAGCACCTGTTGAAGAATCGCCATTAAAAACATGTAATTCTGCAGCCTTACCTGCCAACATCATTACAAGTCTATCACGTAATTCTGTAGCTCTTAAATTCTTCATTTCACCCATACTAAACATAGTTACACCTAAAGAACCACCAGTTCTTGGCTTTATACTTGCTCTAAATGCTGGTTCAACATTTTCAAGTATAAATGAAGATAAGGTGTGGCCAGATTCATGTATTGCAATTCTCCAATCAGGATCTGGATGTGAAGAATCCTTTGAATATATTGGTTTTCCTAGAATTGTATCTTCGATGGCAGTTAAATAATCATCGTCAGTTGTAAAAGTACGATTGTTTTCCATCGCAAAAATTGAGGCATCATTAACAATTGAGGCAATATCAGCTCCAGCAAGACCAGAAGATAAACTCGCAAGATTTTCAATAAAATCTTTTTTTGTTTCTGTGGAATCGTATCCACCATTGTATTTAACTTCAAAATTAATCAATTCTTCATTTGATGATAGTAATTTACGTATTTTTCCTATTTTGGATATTTTATTCCAAGAAGACATGCCATAAAGTAGTTTTTTCAGATCTTTATTTTTAAGCCTTGCTGTATAATTTGAAAATAATGTTGCTGGTATTTTTACACCAGTCGCTCTAATTGGCGTTACAACTCTTAAAGTTGTTCTATTCGAATTTTCCCCATTAAATTCCTCATCTAATGCTTGACATAATATATCTTTTTGAAAACTATTACTTTTTAAACTAATTTCACGAGCCTTTGCGATTTTCCTCTGTTTTTTAATGTAATGTGAAAATAAATCAAAACGACCATTTATATTAGGTGGATCTATTTGTATTATATTATCAAAACGACCCTTTCGTATTAGTGCTGAATCAAGAATGTCTTTTCTATTTGTTGCAGCAATTACTATTACTATAGGTTCTGATTCATCACGAGCATTAAATCCATCCATTTCTACTAACAATTGATTTAAAGTATTACCATGATCAATATTAATTCCAGATGAGCTATCATCGCCTCTAGACCGTCCGCACGAATCTATTTCATCTATAAAAATCATTGAAATACGGTTTGGAGAATTATTTGCATATTTTCTCGCAAATCCAAATAAAGTCTTAACCCTTTCAACTCCTATACCTGCATACTTTCCTTTTACCATTTCAGCACCAGATACTAATAATAATGGAGAATTAATGGCTGACGAAGCCGCTTTTGCCAATAAAGTTTTTCCGGTTCCGGGAGGCCCTACTAATAATATATTACGAGGAGTATTTATACCACACCTTCTTGCATTTTGAATCATATCTTTTGAACTTGTTATATTTAAGATTTTCTGTAAATCTCTTACAGCATTGTCCAGTCCAATTACATCATCCCAAGTTGTTCCATCTGGAGAACCGTTTTTATAAACACTAATAAAATTGTTTAGGTTTCCTTCGATATCTTTAATATCATTTGACAATACACTTTTTAATAAATCCCATAAATTATTAGAATTAGAAAATCTCCTTTTGAGATTATCATCTTTTAGCATTTTGATACAAGATTCTGGCTTCATAATACATAATTGTAATAATGTTAATAGTGTAATAGATGTAGTCTTCTTTATAAAATCAACTATTTTTGAAGAACATGTTATGTTTGCGTATTTTGTAAAATTACTATTATTACCACACCCATGCGCACCACCCCCATGCGCACCACCCCCACCGCCACCGCTGCCGCTGTCGCCATCATTACTACAATTTTTTGTTGTGGATACAAATGGAATAGATTTTCCAATTGTATAAATAGGTTTAACGTTTGTAATTTTGTTTAGAAAAATAAGAAAAAAACATAATTTCTTTACCATATTTTCACATCTTATTTAAAAAAAGCAATTTTTTATATAAAAGGGATTCTATTTTTTAATCTAATAATGTGTGAGTCAACTTGTATTGCTCGTGATGAATTTGTAAAAACAATATCACTCATGATAAAAAAGGATGTATTTCCTCATCTCCATTTTTGTGGACCTCATGAAAATGATGTTCAATCTGTTGTACAAGATATTGTTTCACCTCATTATGAAAATAGAAGTATGTTATTAGAAATACATATTCTTGATAATCATAGTGAATCATTATTGGTACAAACTATTAAATCCTTTTGTAATCAACAAGCAGTTGTTGCCGATGAAAATAAAAAACCAAAGGTGGTTATTATACATCAACATAATGAAATTCTTACAGAAAGTTTTGTACATTTTTTAGAAGATAGAATGGTTGACCAACGTGTTAAATTTATATTTTTAACAACAAGTACTCATACAACACCCCCTGTATTATTGAACAAAATGGTAAGTTTTATAATACATCCACAAAATTTTTCAGAAAGAGTTGGAGGTGTTGATAGAGAGGATGATTTTTACAATATTATTAACAAAAAAGAAATAAAACAGGATGATGAAACACTTTATGAGAAAATATTAGAATGGAGTGAGTTACATACTATTAGAATACCCCCTATTTTTTACGATAAATGGAGAGACATTCTGGTAAATTAAAATTATTACTAAAAGATATGGCATGTATTACATGTAGTCATATACCATATGGATTATTCCAGATAACAATTTTTTTTGTTATAGCCTGTATTATAACATTACTTGTTATAGCATTTTATATGCAAAAAAAATGGAGAAAAAATTGGGATAAGTATAGATGCTCTTTAACAGCAATACCTTTTGCAAGCTTTATTAATCCCAAAGAGTCTATGTTAACTAATTTAGACTATTGTGTTAAAAAGAAAACACAACCAATGATTAAAGCATATACTAAATACAAATTAGACTCTGCTGCAGCATCAGTTATTAAAGAAAATGAAAATGCTATTAAAGAAGCTATAAAAACAGAAAAAACAGTAAATGAGGCCAAAGAAGAAACTAAATCAATGTTTTCTGGATTATTTGAAATGTTTAACAGAATGCTTCAAATATTTAAATATTCTACTCACTCAATCCAAAATCTTTTCTTTAAAATTGGTGCTATTATATGGACATTATATCATCTTTTGATTACACAAATTAATACTATTTCTATTCAAATTGCACAGTTTCAAAGATTAATTGTTGTTGTAAAAGCACTGGCTATTCTTGCTGCAGGTGCTTTTCTACCTTTAATACCTTTATCCGCAATTATGATAGCTTTAATTATTGTTATTGATTTAGAAGCCAAAGCCGCTGAAAAACGTGCTTATTGTTGTTTCACACCAGAAACTATGATTGATACACAAAAAGGTAAAACATCTATACAAGATATTTCATTAGGTGATTCATTATCCGGAGGAGGTACTGTTACTGGTATAGTTAGTTTGTTAACTCCGAATACTCCTGTTATACAATTAGGTGCCAATACGTGTGTTACATGTGACCATTTATTATTAAATAACAATAAATGGCAACATGTAGATGAACTTTTTCTTGGTAATTATTCAAAAACAAAATTTACAAATGGCCTTATGTGTCTTGTTACAACTAATAATATCATAAAATCTGGCGGAATTACATTTAGAGATTATGAAGAAGTTAGAACTGAGGATATACAATGTAAAATTGCAGGAATAATATTACAAAGTCTTAATAATTCTAATACTCATCTTCAAAACCTTCTTCCAAAATACGAATTAGGTGAAAGAAATAATTGCCTCCCGGGTCAAACAAAAGTAAGACTTTTAAATGGAGATTATCAAAGAATCGATTCTATAGATGTTGGTACCATTACTTCTTGTGGTAAAGTTCTTGGCATTTATAAATGTATTACCAAAAATATTGAATGGTTTAATGTTAATGGTACTATTGTTAGTCCAAGAGTTATTTGTAAACCAAGTCCACAAAATTTTGTAATTAATAAAGTTGAATCAAAAGGTTCTCGATTTTCATCTGATTTTCAAGGATGGTCTAAAGCTTATAATATTGGTGAATATTCACCAATTTCTAATAATGATTTTGGTTATCATCTTATACTTGAATCCAGACATTTTGAATTAGAAAATGGTTTATTTGTTAGAGATTTTGTTGAATCCGATGATGAAATTGTCCAGGACTTTATTACTAAAATTGTTTTAACAGATTTAAACAAATATTATAACGAATACCTTAGTTTTATTAATAATACTAACTATAAAACTAATTACCAAAATAAAGATAGTAAACAATTTATTAATAAAGGTAGATGCCCCAGTTTTTAAAAATAATCAATTATTAAGAAAAAACATCAAAGTAGGTATCCAAGCTATCTTGGAAGTTGGCGCCGGACTCGGGGTCGGGAAGCTCGTGGGACGACGCGCCCTCGCCATAGTTATGAAAATCACTTACAGCCGATACATCCCAACTACTAATGTCTTGATTGAAAGATGTTGCGTTATAAAACAGTTCCCTAATAGTTGTTACATTGGATACATCCCATCCAGAAATATCTTGATTGAAAGATGTTGCGTTCTTAAACATCCCCCACAGAGTAGTAACACTAGACACGTTCCAATTATTAATACCAGTAGACCCACCATTGTTGAAAGGTGTGTTTGAGAACATAAAACTCATATATGTTACATTAGATACATCCCAGCCACTAATGTCTTGATTAAAACTACTTGCATTCACAAACATGTCTTGCGTTTTTGTTACATTAGATATATTCCAGCTACCAATTGGTCGATTAAAAGCACTTGCGGATTGAAACATATATTTCATATCTTTCACACTTGATACATTCCAACTATCTAAATCTTTATCAAATGTTGTTGCGGATGAGAACATAGAACTCATATCTTCCACACTGGATACATTCCAAGTATTGAGAGGTTGATTGAAAGCTGTGGCATTTTTGAACATTTCTGTCATGTTTGTTACACTAGAAACATTCCAATCATTGAGAGATTGATTATAAGATTCTGCATTAATAAACATCTTATCCATATCTACAACATTGGATACATTCCAATTATTTAGAGATTGATTAAATGATTGTGCATACCAAAACATATAATGCATCTCTATCACATTGGAAACATCCCAATTATTGAGAGGTTGGTTGAAGTCATCTGCGTTCCTAAACATACTGGCCATGCCTGTTACACTTGAAACATCCCAACTACTAATGTTTTGATTGAAAGGAGTATTGCGAAACATATTAGTCATTCTTGTAACCTTTGACACATTCCAACCAGAAATATCTTGATTGAATGAGGTTGCGTTTTGGAAAACAGCAGCCATATCTGTCACATTTGATACATCCCATCCACCAATATTTTCATTAAATGACGATTTATCTTTGAATAATTCCTCCATATTAGTTACATTTGAAACATTCCAATTAGAAATATGACCATAAGTTGCTGTTGCCGCCGTAGAATCTGTAACCCAGGCAGTAATAGCGGTATCTAGTTCAGTCCTAGCATCACTTGCGTCCCTAAATTTAACATCAGCTATAAATACGTCAGCTGTTCCTTTTTCATCAGAACCAATAGCATTGAATATGGTTAAAGTAAAATCACCAGTGGCGTTTATAACATAATCTGTTGAAAAACTTTCAAAAACACTAGAACTTAATTTATGTGTTACACTTGTTTGACTCGTTAATTCAATTAATATTGGTACAAAATAATTATAAACGGACATAGCTTCTGGATCCCTCCTTGCACATAAAAATGTGAGCGTATATGTACCAGTAGTAGTTATATTTATTGTTTGACGAATATATGCACTATGCCCTTGTAATGCTACGAAATTAGGCACAGCGAATTCACTTGGAACGGTAAAATGGGCTTCGGTCGAACCATTATCAGAGCGTAATAATTCAATATCGTCATTTGCAGCTATTACATGCGGACCTGATGTCTCAGTCCCGCCATTTATTTTAAATGTATCAGGCGTAGCACCTCCACCAATGCCATTGATGTCAAGTTCGAGTTCGTCGCTTGTGTTAAATGTAAACGTTGCTCCATGTTGAGGTCCAAAAAGGGAATTGCTGCTTGTGCTGAATATTTCATAACTAACACTGGTGGCTGTAGCACCTGTTTTTTTACTCCAATAAAATGTCCCAAGCCAATTCCCAGTCGTGTGAAAGGTAATAGTTGGTGGCGGCGTTCCAATAAAGGTCCTTTTAAGTCCGCTTGGATTATTCCAAGCATTCAAGCCATCTACAGTATTTTCAACCACATTGACCCCATTAGAAACCTCCCACCCCCTAATATTTGATACACTCATGTTACCCCAAACCTGTTCTATACCGCCAGTAGAGTCAGAAAATCTGCTATTGTTTATTAAATCAGTTCCAAATGTATAATTGAAATAACCATATAAATTACTGTTTTGAAATTCAGTAGGCATTGAACTGGTCCCTTGACCAAAAGATCCATGGTCTAATATATTAGATACGTCCCATCCACTAATATTTTGGTTAAATGATGTTGCTCCAATAAACATAGACCACATTCTAGTAAGACCGGATACATTCCAATCATTAAGAGGTTGATTAAATGATGTTGCTCCAACAAACATAGCATCCATCTCAGTCACTTGTGATACATCCCAATTATTAATAGATTGGTCAAAAGAACTTAAACCGTTGAACAGATTATTCATGTTTGTAACTTTTGATACGTTCCAATTATCCAGAGGTTGGTTGAAAGCAGAACCACGCAACATAGAATTCAGAGTAGTTACATTGGAAACATCAAAATTGTTGAGAGGTTGATTGAAGGAACTTGCGTCTCTAAACATTTTTACCATAGTTGTTACATTGGATACATCCCAACCAGAAATATCTTCATTAAACGATGATTTGTTTCTAAATAACTCAAACATATTCGTCACTTGTGACACATCCCAAGTACTTATGTGTCCACCATATTGTGGTGGAGCGACGCCATAGTGCGCGCCTTTAAATGTGTATGTATTAAAGCTATTATTAACAAATCGCACAGGATTTGCACCAGTTTCTAAGCTATAAAGTTGGCCCGCCGAATTCCAAATAAAATATGTATGACTAACTCCACTTAAAGTCAAAATTTTCGCACCTGCAGACTGATAATCTGTGAAAGTTCCTGAAACTGCACTAGCATTCCACCAATTGTTCCCTATGCCGCCGTAGCCAGCTTGACCTTCACTATAAAGAATTACTTCAGTAGATGTTGTATCTGAACCCACCCAATTATCGACTAAAGTCTGTATATTAGTATCGTTTATAGGAGATCGATTTACTTTTAAGTAATATGGACTGGTTTCATACCCATTCCAGAACAAAGTATTTGTATGACCAGAGCCTTGACCAAATGTTGTGTTTATACTAAAAGCTTGAAAGGTTATGGAATATAACGCGATCACTGAATTCGATTCTGTTATTTCAATTACATCGTCTGTACTCACATTTATTGTTGCAGTGGCAGATGTCGAAGTCGTTTCTGAGTGTAAAGAACCATTTACATATACCTTGACACTTTCATTGGCCCATAAGCAACCGTAAACTAGTCTGCATCTTCCGTTAGCATCCGCTATACATCTAAAAATAGCAGGGGTGTTGGCCCCCTCAATGTGCCCCCAGAAATTGATTCCTCCGGCGTCTGCTGTGTAATAACCTGTTTGATATTCGAATGCTGAATTCGAGCTCGTCGCCTGATCTTTTGCCGCACCTGCTAAAAATTGTGGTGATAATGACGAAAAATTGCTATTTAAATCAGACTGAGCATCCTCAACTGACTGACCTACATAAGCAGAAAAATCAATTACCCAAGACGTGGCAGACCAGTCGCTAATATCTTGATTGAAAGCGAGTGCATCCTGGAACATATTATTCACACTTGTCACGTTTGAAACATTCCAATTGTTTAGAGGTTGATTGAACGCGGATGCTTGAAAAAACATTGATTGCATACTTGTCACGTTTGAAACATCCCAATTATCAAGTGGTTGATCAAAAATTAGTGTATATTTAAACATACCCTGCATAGTTGTTACACTCGATACATTCCAATTGTTCAGAGGTTGATTGAAGGAATCTGCATCATTAAACATCTGATACATACTTGTTACATTTGAAACATCCCAATTAGAAATATTTTCATTAAACGACGACTTATGTTTGAATAATTCATCCATATTAGTCACATATGAAACATCCCAATTTGAAATATGACCACCGTATTCTGGTGTAGATGATGAGTCAGCGATCCACGCATCTACAGCAGTTTGTATATTGCTATTTGTGAGGGGAGTTCTATTTACTTTAAAGTAATATACACTTGAATCTGTAAATAAGGAATCCGAATGATTGCCATTACTACCATAATTTGTATAATTTACATCACTAGTAGGAGTAGGTAAATTCCAATTTGATATATCTTGATTGAAATCGTTGTTAGGGCTTCCTGTTCCTGATATAAAAGCTTGAAGATTTGTCACACTTGACACATTCCAGCTATCAATAGGTTGATTGAAAGAATTTGCAATTCTAAACATAGAGACCATAGTTGTCACACTTGACACATTCCAATCATTGAGAGGTTGATTGAACGCTTTTGCTTGATAAAACATTGATTGCATACTTGTCACGTTTGAAACATCCCAATTATTAAGTGGTTGATCAAAAGATTCTCCATATTTAAACATATCTTCCATAGTTGTTACACTTGACACATCCCAATTGTTCAGAGGTTGATTAAAAGGAGTACTGTTGAACATACCCTCCATAGTTGTCACATTAGATGTATTCCAACCAGAAATATTTTCATTAAACGATGTACCTTTAAATAACCAATACATATTCGTCACATATGAAACATCCCATTTAGAAATATGACCATAAGTTGCCTCTGCAGTTGTAGAATCGGCAATCCAGTCCCCAACAGCAGCAACCAGATCACTACTCGCAGTAGTTCCATTGAAAAATTCCACATTAGCTATAAATACGTCAGCGGTTCCACCACTAGCATCCCCAATATTATTGTATATGGTTAAAGTATAATCACCGGTGGTGTTTATATCATAATGTGTTGAAAAACTTTCAAAAACAGTAGAACTTAATGTATGTATTACCTCAGAATTACTCGTACTCGTACTCGTTAATTCAATTTTTATGTCCACATTGTCTTGTGGTGGGCTCATAGCAGTCGGCTCCCGCCTTGCACATAAAAATGTGAGGGTATATGCACCAGTAGTAGTTATATTTATTGTTTGACGAATATATGTACCATGGTTTTGTAATGCTACAAAATATGGTATATTAATATTAAGTCCACTTGGATTATTCCAAGCATTCAATCCATCTTCATTATTATAAACTATATTGTGTCCCCAGTTGAAGCTCCAATCAAATAAATATTCTGGACCCATATATCCCCAAATTGGTCCGTTATCCCCAGTAGTTGCCTCTGTTACATCCCAACCATTAAGATTGCTATTTTTAATTAAATTATTTCCAAATTTATACTTGAAATAATTCCATTTATTTGTTCCGGATGTATCAGTAATATTTTGAAATTCTGTAATTGCTGCAGTGGCACTGGTGCCAAAATTTTCCCAATCAGCTACATTTTCAATATTCCAATTTGAAATATCTTGATTGAAAGCTTTAGCGCTTTGAAACATCTCATACATAGTTGTCACTTTTGATACGTTCCAATTATTGAGAGGTTGGTTGAAGTCATCTGCGTTCCTAAACATACCATTCATCGCCGTAACATTGGATACATCCCAATTTGAAATATCTTGATTGAAAAAAGGAGTATATCTAAACATGTCTTTCATAGTTATCGCACTTATCGTATTCCAATTACTGAGAGGTTGATTGAAGTAATTTGCACTATTAAACATAACTTCAAAATACTTAACTTTTGAAACATTCCAATCATTGAGAGGTTGATTGAAGGAATCTGCATTACTAAACATATAACTCATATTTTCACATATGGACACATCCCAACTATTAAGAGGTTGATTGAACAAGTTTGCATCTCTAAACATATGACTCAGATTTATCACATTTGATACATCCCAGCTATTAAGAGGTTGGTTGAAGGAATCTGCATTCCTAAACATACCATTCATCGCTGTAACATTGGATACATCCCAATTAGAAATATCTTCATTAAATGATGATTCATTATGGAACAAATTAGACATTCTTGACACAAGATTGGTTTTCCAAGTATTTATAGGTCCATAAGTATTTATTGCACCACTGGAATCGGCAATCCAATTACTAATCGCAGTTTCTAGTTGACTGTTTGCTTCGCTTGTTGTAGAACTATCATGAAAACTATCAAAAAATTCTACATTTGCTATAAATATTGTTTGATCCCCATAATTGACGTTTGCGCCTGCACCATTTAAATAATCATTGGTAATTGTGAATTTATATTGTTGACCACGTGTAAGACCACTAAATTGTTTTGTATATTTTTTGAAAGTATTAAAAGATGCCGAATGAAGATATGTTTCATCAGAAACTGATGCTTCATTACTATCAAACAATTCTACTTTAAATTGTATATTGTCTGGGCTTCCGCCGCCCCCCACCCACCAATTGTCACGGACTGCAGCTAAAAAGCTAAGACTATAAGTAGTTGAAGTATTTGAAACTGGCACCTCTATTGTTTGACTTATTGATGCTGAATTCCCTTGTAAACCAAGAAAGTATTTTTCTATATAATGATTTGATATTAAAGAAGGATTATTCCAATCCGGTAAACCTTCTGGATATAAAATTGCATGGATACCATTATAGCTAAAATCCCAGTCTTCTATTTCGGTTACAGTCAATAAACCCCATGATACCTCTGTTCCAGTTATAGTCTTGTGCTGACTGAAAGTACCATTTGTTACTAAATTCTGGCCAAATTGATAATGATTTACTTTAAAATAATATACACTTGAATTGGCAAAGAATTCCACATCAGGATGACCTGAACTTAAACCATAATCTTCATAATTTACATTAGTGGTAGGTAAATTCCAATTAGAAATATCTTGGTCGAATTGTAGTGTAGAGAAAAACATTGCTTCAATATTTGTAACATTTGATACATTCCATCCACTAATATCTTGGTTAAAAACTTGACAAGTATGGAACATATGCTTCATATCTGTCACATTTGATACATCCCAATTGTCTAGAGGGTGATTGAAAGGAAGGCATCGTATGAATATACCGTACATGGTGGTGACTTTAGATACATCCCAATTATTAAGATTCTGATTAAAATTTTGCTGATCTGTTAACATCTCGTCCATTCTTGTTACTTTAGACACATTCCATCCTCCAATATCTTGATTAAATATTCCAATTTGTGGCCAACAACTAAACATCTGTTGCATATTTGTTACATTTGATACATCCCAACTAGAAATATTGTCATTAAATGTGATTTTGTCTTTAAATAACTGGGACATATCTGTAATAGCGCTAACATCCCATTCATTAATTGGTCCGTAATATTCTAATGCAGATTGATTATCATCAATCCACAAATTAACTGCATTGACTAAGTCAGTTTTATTTGTAAATATATTTAAACTACTGGATAAACGTTCTTGTTCAGCGTTTTCATATAATTGTTTTACTGCATTAGAATCCGCTGAATACCCATTCAATATATTAACATTTCTTATTCTAGAAAATCCAGAAGAAAAACTTTCAGCCCAATTCCATGGCATCGAATTATATGATGGTGCATCAAGAAGTTTCGCATTTTCTCCATAAAAATTCGCATTTGTAACACTATGATTATATACTATTACTTGACCAATTTCTCCTTTGAAAAAT
>MDSV01155447.1_pt1 | contig 50689 bp, 53 predicted proteins | sample 810851 | NCBI WGS metagenome assembly MDSV01 (sample SAMN05326640, study PRJNA326480) | marine metagenome | isolation source: seawater | place: Atlantic Ocean: North East | collected 2012
CTTCCATTTCTTTTCTTTTCTACTTTAGGATTTCCAAAAACAAATCAAGAAAAAATAAATTTTTATTTACAAGATAAAATTCAAATTTCTCCATTTTGTACGGTAATATCATTATTTGATAATAATTTGAAAGTATCAGATTGTTTTGATGAAACTAAAAAACTTTGTGAATACAACATCGCTTCGAATGATGCCCAAATAATTGTTGAGGAAGATTTAATTAAAATAAATATAGACAGTAATAATCCAATTATTTTTGTTGATGACAATTCAGAAAAATTGATGATTAACAATCAAGACGAATGTAAAAAGATTGTTAATCAAGGAGGAAAAGTTTATAGTCCACTTTTTGACGGACTACGATTACTACCTTTATTTAATATGTTGTATCTAATTTGTTCAATCATATCAATAATTTTTATTGCAATAAACGAAAGGAAAAAAAATTATGGAAAATAATTTTAAATCTGAATACTCCTGGGCTTTTGATTATATCAGGTCTTATTTTTTTGAGCTCGAAGTTATTGCAGAAATAGGGTCAAGAGACGGTTTAGATGCAATCGATTTGGCACAGACTTTTAAATCAAAATTTAACTATGTATTTGAAGCCGATCCCGATTTAGCAAAAGAAATTGAATTAAAGATTTCAAATTCTAAAAAAGAGTCTAATTTTTTTCTGTACAATTTAGCACTGGGTAATCAAGACAAATCTGTAAAATTTTTGGCTGTAGATTTAGAAAAATATGAAAATAAAGGAGTTGGAAGTTTATTTGAAATAAATTTTAATAATAGAGAAATCTCAGATCCTGATAATAATAGACAAAATGTACAGAAAACTATTGATGTAGAGATGAAAAGATACAGTTCGTTAGATTTAAAAACTCCTGATCTTATCGCTATGGATGTCCAAGGTGCAGAGCTCGAAGTTTTAAAAGGTTTTGAAGAACAATTACACGATGTAAAATTTATAATTTTGGAGTCCTCAATATCTGAAAATTATTTAGGGGGATCAAATTTTTCTGAAATTCATCAATATTTAAGAAATAAATTTAAATTAATTGCAAGTTCTCGGCATAGTGAAAAAAATTATAAATTATTTTGGGATAATTTTAAATACAAATGGTCTACAAATAAAAAATATCAGCCAGATTTAAATTTGTTTTACATTAATAAGTCTCTTTTATAAGTTAAATATACGATTTGCCAAATTTTTTAAAATGAATTTTAATGTTAATATTTTAAAAATATTGAATTGAGAGGATATGTTTATCATATAAGTATCCCCACCACTTTTAAATTCAAAAAAGTTATATTTGTTTAAAATTTTTTTTATTTCCAAAGTATTGTTTTTGTTGTAGTCGTTGCTTTCAAAAATAATTACATCAATGGATATTTTTTCAAAATCTATTGACTTTATGACTGAAAGTTCATTTCCCTCTACATCAATTGATAAAAGATTAATATTCGAAATATTGTGCTCTTTTAGAATATTTTGCAGCAAATCAGTTTTTACTTCGTAAGTTTTCTCGTTTTTTTTAGACTTGTAAATACGATCTTTATGTTCACTTACCATTCCAGATGAAAGACCTGATAACATATCTTCATCACTTTCTATAAATTTTTCAGAACCTTTTTTGTCTGTAATTGCAATATTCAAATTTATATCTGAATGTCGATTCTTCTTTAATTTTACAAATGCTTTATTAAGAGGTTCAATATTGATGCCACTCCAGTTATGAAAAATGTGGAATCTATGAGTATTACTAAAAGTAATTCCGTCATAAGCACCAACATCAACGTAGAATCCATTTTTAAAATTTTTAAATATATATGTATCCAAGAACTCATCTTGGTTGTATTGACTAAATGACTTTAATATCCCCACAACCCATGATTTTACAATTCTTATAAAATTTTATAAATCTTTACTTTAATTAGTTTTTTTTGGTTAACTTAGTACATATATGACAATACAAAAAATAATATATAGATAATGAATGTCGTATTTGGAGCAAATAGTTTTTTAGGGAACAACTTTATAGATTATTTTGAAGCAAACCAAATTTCATATATTTCACTTGGGGAGAATGAACCCATAATAGAAAAAAGCAACTTTATATTGACTGATTACTCAAATAAAAGTCTCAAAAAGTTAGATAATTTTGATATTTCAAATGTTTACATATTCAAATCATTAGTAAGAAGAGATGTTAATAGTAAAAATGAATATGAAAAAATTAATATTCATTTATTCGATAGAATTGTTGATTATATTTCAGGAAACCATAAAACTGAAACTATTCACTATTTTTCAACAAAAAAAAATTCTTATGATGATTTAAATGATTTGTACTTAAAAACAAAAATTTATCAAGATAAAAAAATTGAAGATAGTTTTTCTAAAAAGAAAAATTTGGTATTTAAACATTCCTTACCAAGGATGCTAGGGCCAAGAGATTTAAACTTTTCAAGACTTACTCCACAGTATTTATCAAATAAACTATTAAAAACTAGATTTCAAATAAAAAATCAACATTCTGATATTGAATTTCTAACAATAAGTAAGTTTTTAGATATATTTTTTCAAAATACGCATACTAAAAGTTCAACTATTAATTATGAAACAAACTATAAATCAACAGTCAAAGATTATCTTCAATTGATAGACAATTATTTATTAAGTAAAAATTACGTATCAAAAAATCATGACATCAATAAGCTATCATTCATAGATTGGTATCTTGAAAACCAAACCCTATTTAGCAAGTCTTATGAAAACTGGAAGGCTATTACGAAGAGCCCCTAATTTTTTTTATCTTCTGATAAGCAAATTTTTTAATTAAATTATTTCGTTCATATTTTTTATCAAATATACTTTTGTTTTTTAATATAACTTTTCTGGTTAAATTTTTTTGATTAAAATTTTCATTAGCAATATCTGCAAGACGTATAAAAATATTAAATTTATCTAGTACTAGCAATTTCGAATCTAATAATTTTGTGTAATATTTTTCATAAAGATTTTCTTTAATAGTATTCTCAATAATCTTTTTTGATTCCTCAAAATTTTCCAAATTTATAGTCATCAATGAATTTTCATCAAAATATTTGTAGATATTTTTTGCACCAGCATAAATTGGAAAACTTAAACCGAGGAATGAATCGTATAGTTTTTCAGAAATAATATTTTCACTAAACTTATTTTCTAAGACTATGTGATATTTGTAAGGAGCAATTCCAGACCATTTCTGCTCTAAAACATTTACTCCATTTCCAAACCAATCTATTTCATGACTTAAATTTTTAGATATATATTTTGCGAATTCATATCTTAATGTCTGCTCACTGGTCATAGTTTTATTTGATGTAATTATGCTGATAGTTTTTTTCTTATTTAAATTATCTAAATTTTTAAAGAATGTGTAATTTCTTTCATGGCTACTATATATAGAATCTCCATGATTAGCATTTATCATCCAAGGTAAAAATGGCAATGATTTAATTTCGTTATGGTTTGTCTCATAATTTGAATAAATTTTTTCAAATTGATTAAGAAACTTATTTTTAGATGGTTTTAACCAATAATCATTATTAAATATTGTTTCAGCAGTTAAAAAATATACGTTCTTTGGATTTATAAAACAGGATTCTTTTTTTGATTCTAAATCTTCAATGATGAACCAAAAGTCAGGGTTATCCATATAAGAACAATTGACAAAAAACTTACACCCTTTGACTAAGTTTTCATCATTGTCAGTAAATTGAGAAATATTAATTTGGCTTTTAAATCCAGGAATTGAGACTTTGACTTTTAGCATAATTTTATTATATTTCTCCAGCATGTTTTATGCTTAGGTAATGAGCAATAAAGTAATAATTTTGGTAGCTAATTCAAACAAATATCCTTCAAGTATTGTAATTCCACATATTAAAAATACATGGTTTAAGGAGTCTCCGTATAAAGTGTTTTTTTATCAGGGAGAAAGCAACGAAGTAAAAATTAAAGATTCTAATATATTTTTAAACGCTTCATCAAAATATATGGATATGGGTAAGAAATTTATTGAATGTCTTGAAGTGGTTGATAAAAATTTTGATTATGAATATGTTTTTAAAACTACAACAGGATCATATATTAATTTTCAGAACTTTGATGCTTTTGTAGATACTTTATCCGAAAAGAATTTATGTTGTGCTCCTATAGATTTATATCCTCCTATAAACAGAACTCATAAAAATCAAATAATTTTTGGTTCAGGTAGAGGCATATTTCTATCTAAAGATGTTGTAAAAAAAATAATTCAGAAGAGTTCGGACTGGGATCATTCGTTGTATGACGATGTAGCCCTTGGTAAACTTCTTTTCGATAATGAAATAAAGATAAAGTCAGGATATAGGCAAGATTTTAATTTTTTCCCTACTTTAAATGAATTTAACTTCAACAATTATCACTATGGATTTAGATTAGATACGTCGGGTATCCCAAGATTTTTAGAAATTTTATCAATTTATAGTATTCGTAGCAAACTTAAATATTTCAATAACAATAAAAAATTTCAATTTTTAATAATTAAAATAACTGATTCAATATTTACAGTTATATTTAAGATTATTTTTTTTATAAATATTAAGCACCAGTCTAAAAACTACAAATTAAAAATGAATTCACTTTTAGAAAATTTATATAAAAAATTAAAGAAAAATAAAACTATTTATAACATACTTAAATTTGTAAAAAATAAATTGAAAATAAGAACATCTATTTAGATATTTTATATTTACGTTAATGTTCAATTAAAAATGGATTTAAAATTAACTTATGGAAAATAAAAATTTGTCTGATAAGATACTCAGATTATCGAATGAATATTTTGATGAAAATTTCTCTCAAACTCCATTTATTCCATATATATCAAATATTCCTGTTTCTGGAAAAGTTCTAGATAAGGAAGATCTAGAATATTTAATAAAAAGTTCTCTAGATCTTTGGTTAACAAGTGGTACTTTTACTGACGAGTTTGAAAAAAAATTAAAAAGTACTACTGGACACAGACATGCACATTTTGTTAACAGTGGATCATCTGCAAATTTAATTGCAATAACTGCTCTTAAGATTTTTTATAATCTCAATGAAGGTGATGAAATTATCACTTCAGCTGTTAATTTTCCAACAACCCTTAATCCAATCATTCAAAACAACTTAACGCCAGTATTGATTGATGCCGAAAAAGGTACATTCAATATTGACGCTGAATTGATTGAATCGAAAATTACTGAAAAGACAAAAGGGATAGTCTTGGCACATACACTTGGGAATCCATTCGATGTAGATAAAATTTTAGAATTAACTAAAAAATATAACCTATTTCTAATGGAAGATATGTGTGATGCTTTTGGTTCCACATACGACAGTAAAAATGTTGGAACTTTTGGTGACATTGCAACATTATCTTTTTATCCTGCACATCACATTACTACAGGGGAGGGAGGAGCTGTTCTAACTAGCAATTCTAAATTAAAAAAAATTATTGAATCATTACGTGACTGGGGAAGAGATTGTTACTGTCCTCCTGGAAAAGACAATACATGTAACAAAAGATTTGACTGGCAATTAGGAGATTTACCACCTGGATATGATCATAAATATATTTACTCTCACATTGGTTACAACCTAAAGGCAACAGACATGCAAGCTGCAATAGGTATTTCTCAATTAAATAAGTTAGACAATTTTATAAAAACAAGAAAAGAAAATTTTAAATATTTATACGATGAGTTTAAAAATTTTGAACAATTTGAACTACCAATATGGAACAAAAAATCTGATCCAAGCTGGTTCGGCTTCCCAGTTACAATTAAAGATAATTCAAAATTCTTAAGAGAAGACCTTTTAAGATTTTATCAAGAAAGAAAAATTGGAACAAGACTGATTTTTGCCGGAAACATAACAAAACAACCTGCATATTTAAACACGAAATTTATATCCAATAGCGAACTTCCTGTTGCTGACGAAATTATGAAAAAATCATTCTGGCTGGGAGTTTATCCTGGACTTAATAAAGAGAAATTAAGTTTTGTTGTTGAAGAAACAAAGTCATTTTTATCTGGCGTAATTTAATGAAAGCGCTGATCTTGGCTGGAGGAAAAGGAACAAGGTTTCTCGAGGAAACTAATACTAGACCTAAACCGATGATCGAAATAAATGGAAAGCCAATGCTGTTGCATATTATTGAACAATATATTCGTTTCGGTATTTTTGAATTCATCATACTGGGAGGCTACAAGATTGAAGTTATTCATAATTACTTTAAAAATAAAAAATTGAATAATGACGGTGATTATTTTTATAAAGAAAAAGGTATAACAATTAAAATTTTAGAAACAGGACTTGAGACACAAACTGGTGGAAGAGTAAAAAAAGCAAAAGATTATTTAGACGATACATTTTTATTAACATATGGTGATGGATTGGCAAATGTTAATATATCAGAATCCATAAAGTTTCATGAAAAGCAAAATAGATTAGCCACAGTCACTGCTGTTAGACCGCCTGCAAGATTTGGAAGTTTGACTATTGATGGTGAATCAGTAATTAGTTTTGGTGAAAAAATTAGTACAAACGAAGGCTGGATAAATGGTGGATTTTTTGTTTTAAATAAAAAAGTTTTAAATTTTATCGATGGTGATGAAACAATTTTCGAAAAAAAACCATTAGAAGAATTGGCTTCTTCAAATAATTTATCAGCCTTCAAACATAATGGATTTTTCTACCCTGTAGATACTATTCGTGAAAAAGAAATTGTAGAAAATCTAATTTCAAATAATAAACTAAGTTGGTTGAATGATTGATATAAATTTTTGGAAAAATAAAAAAGTATTAATTACTGGTCATTCAGGCTTTAAGGGGTTTTGGTTGTATAAACTTTTAGAAAGACTAGAGTCAAATGTACTTGGAATCTCAATCAAAGACAACTCAAGTGAAATTTACAAAATATTTGCTGATCAGAAAGTTGCAATTAATGAAAAATTTATTGATATTTTAGACGAATCAAATCTAAATGATGAAATTACAAAATTTGCTCCTGATATTATTTTTCATTTGGCTGCACAATCATTAGTAATAGATGCAAAAACTGAACCAAAAAATACAATTATGGTCAATATAGTTGGATCTTTTAATTTATTAAATATTTCATGCTTTCAAGATAAAAGAGTAGGTATTGTTGTTGCCACTACAGATAAGGTTTATAAACAGCCTGAAATTGTCAATGATGAAGAATCGCCTCTTGGATCATTTGAATTTTATGGGGCATCTAAAGTAGGTTTAGAAAATATTATTAATGCCATTAATAACGATTCTAAAAATAGAAATAAAATATCAGTAGTTAGATCTGGAAATGTTATTGGAGGTGGTGATGGAGCAAAAGGTCGTATAATGACAGATTTAGTAGATTCCATTAATAGCAACCAAAGGGTTATCCTAAGAAATCCAGAATCTATAAGACCTTGGCAGTTTGTTCTCGATTCTTTAGGAGGCTATCTATTGGTAGCTGAAGAAAACTATATAGAAAATAAACCTGAAAAATATAATTTAAATTCTCCATCACTTGAAAATGTAACTGTTCACGATCTTTCAACTAAATTAATTGAAAGATTTGATTCTAATATTGAAATAAACTTTGAAAAAAATATCAAATTAAAAGAATCTAAAGAACTAAGACTCAGCTCTGAAAAGGCTGTCAACAAGCTCAAATGGAAATCATTTTATGATATTGATCAAATTGTTGATAATATTTTTCTATGGGAATCTGGAAAGCAAAGTGGAGAAGTTCTTTCTATTACAAAAAACCAAATAGACGAATATTTGCAAATGATAGATTCTTAAATTGATTATTCATTTTTAATAAAATTATGCAATTCTCAAAAGCAGAAAAGTTTTTAAGAAAAAGTGATGAAAAACTTAAAAAAATTATTGATGAAAATGGACATTTAGAATTAATTCCTGATACAAAGAATCAATTTGATAAATTAGTTGGAATAGTTATTTCACAATTTATATCTACAAAGGCATCGGATTCAATTTTCAAAAATATAAAGAATGAATTTAGTACTGATTACTTAAACGAAAACCATTTTCAAGAATTAAAAATTAGTGAAATAAAAAAAATGGGTTTAAGTCAAAACAAAGCAAGAACCATTAAGGAACTATCAGAACTTTATTTGAATGAAAATAATTTGGATCTTACAAAAATAGATGATAAAAAATTGAAGGAAATACTTTTGTCAATATTTGGAATTGGGCCCTGGTCAGTAAAAATGTTTCAAATATTTTCTATAGGTCGACAAGATATATTCTCATCTAAGGACGCAGGGTTAAGATTAGCTATGAATGATTCTGGTATGATAAAACCAGGTAGCAACTGGATTAAATATTTTGATTACTCAAAAAAGTGGTCTCCTTATAGATCAACTGCATGTCTACATTTATGGAAATTAGTTGATTAAACCAAACTATTTTTAAATTTTGAAATATTGGTAGGATAATAAATGTAATGAGATTTAAAAAAATAATTAAAGATGTAATTTTTGTTTCTCAACTAACAGGTGTAGACAAAAAAAAGATACGAATTTTATTATCTGTTTTGCTAGCAAATCTTACAGTTTTTTTTGATATTTTAGTTATTCTCGTTTTTGCTAATTTAATTGATAAGTCAAATATTAACGATGCTTTTTATATTGAATTTATTCTAGATAATATTTTTTTATTACCAGTAATTGTAATTTTCAGATTTGTTTTTGTTTATGTTGAAAGAATTAATATTCAATCTTTACAACTTAAAGTTGAGGAAAGTTTAAGAACACATTTAATGAATGAAGTTTTTGACAAAAGCAACTATTCAGTTGCAGATGCGTATTTTTATGTGAACGAACTAAGTAGGCATGTATCTTATTTTTATGGTGCGCTTGCATCATCGTTAAACTACGCATTTCAGATCGTAATCTATTCGCTTTATTTATTAACAACTAGCTTAGATATTGTAATTTATTTTTTAATTGGTTCATTAGTATTATTTTTTCCTACTAGATTTTTCTTAAAAAAAGGAAGAGAGTACATACATGAAGCATATTTGAATGAACATAAGACATTAGAGACAATACAAAAAGTTTTAGAAAATATTTATTTGATAAAAATTCTCGACACCACAATAAGAGAGACAAACGAATTTAAAAAAACTTTGAGGAAATATTATTCCTCAGTTTTAAGCAACTACAAATATGGAGCAATAAATAACATAACACCTAATTTTATAACTATTTTTGTTTTATCAGTTTTGATTGTTTTTTTTGATTTTGCAAAATTTTTAACATTGGAATTTATAGGGATTATGCTTCGATTATTTCAGACCCTTGGCAATTTTAATAATACTTTAAACCTTGTATTCAATTCTCATGTTCACCTAGAAAAACTTAATTTGTTAGAAAAAAATAGAGAAAGAAGCTTTAATCCTGTTTTTGAATTAAACCAAAAATTAGATAAAGATAGCTCAATAGAGCTTAAGAATATTTCTTTTAGATATCTTGGAAGTGAAAAATATTTATTTCAAGATTTAAATCTTTCTGTAAAAAGATCTTCGCATACGGTAATTACTGGTGATAATGGATCAGGGAAATCTACTCTTATTGGAATTATTTCTGGGATTCTCATACCTGAAAAGGGTTCTATTCAGTCTTTCTCAGATAAGTTTTCGTATGTTGGTGCGACACCTTTGATAATTAAAGGTTCGATTCGAGATAATTTATTGTATGGAAATAATTTGGCAGTCAATGATTCGACTATTGTAGAAATGATAGAAAAATATAAACTTTTTGACGATGAAAAATTTAACTTAAACGATGTAATAACAAATAAATTATTATCTTCAGGACAAATGCAAAAAATTTCATTTATAAGAGCTTTGTTGTCTAAACCAGAAATTTTGATACTCGACGAATCAACATCAAATCTTGATTATGACTCAAAAATACTTGTTAACAATGAAATAAAGAATAGTTCTTTAACAATAATAAATTCTACGCATAATATATCTGAAACAACTTATGATTATCACTTACACATTGATATAAAAAAAGAAACTAGATCAATCAGGGAAATTTAAAATTTTATAATCTAACATTTCTTCATGGGCAATATCTTCTAAATTGTTAAACATATTTACATGCTCGTAGGCTTTATTTGAAATACCTATCCATTCTTCCTCATTATTTATATACTTACTCAAAATATTTTTAATTTCATCAGTATTTTTATAAGTTATTCCATTATTTAGATTTTCAATTATTTCGTATATATTTTTATTTTCTTTTGTAACAACAACACAACCACAAGACATTGCTTCCAAAAGAGATTTCGGATTACCTTCAAATTTAGAGCTAGAAATAAAAATTTTATAATTTTTTATTTCTTCAATCAATATATCATTTGAAACAGGAGAGATAATTTTAAGTTTGACATTTTGTTTTTTTGCATGGTCAAGAAGATTATTTTTTTGTGACCCTTCTCCATAAATATCTATTTGAATTTTTGTATCTTTTAAACCATCAATTAACTCATAAAAATTTTTTTGTTCTTCTAGTCTTCCAACACTAATAATTTTGTTTTTATGTCTTTCACTAAAATTATTTACTTTTTGATTTTTTATCCAATTTGGTCTTATTTTAAGTTTCGATAAATATTTAGGAGAAATCATTGAGAGAAAGTCTTTATCAACTTTAGAACTTACAAGATAAATATCCGTGTATTTCAATGTTATTTTTGTTAAAACATAATAAAAAATTTGTTTCATCTTTCCTTTTTTATTTAACTTACTAAAGGTATAAGGATCGTATCCTGTTCTTGTTATAAGAGGAATATTGTATTTCAATTTTGATACAATTCCAATCCAAGATCCTAGCAACTGGTTTGTTTTTAGAATTTGTCCATCTTTGATAGCTTTTCTAAATTTAAAAGGTATCAAAAACGATCTCAAAAATCTTAAGATTTTGTTATTATCGTATTTCATGTATTCGTATACAGGTAAAACATCAATAAATTCATAATTTAAAATTTTTTTGTCTTCATGATTTCCAAAGGTTATAAAAGTAAAATTTAAATTATATCTTTCATTCAAAAATTTATAAAAATAAACTTCTCTTTCAAGCAAACCAGAGGTTTTCCAGTCAAGTAATGAAATACCATATGTAAAGAATAGAATAACTCTCATTAGGTTAATATTAACTAAGTGACAACATTTTCTTTAAAGTTAGTGAAATTGTAAATGAACAAAATATTGGTAATTCATACAAAATACCAAAATATTGGTGGCGAAGATATTGCAGTAGATAAAGAAGTTGAGTATTTAAGTAAATACTTTGAAGTTGAAACTCTTTATTTTTCTAACAAAATTAAAAATTATTTTCGACAACTAATTTATTTATTAATTAATAAAAATTTTGAAAGTGATAAAAAGGTTAAAGAGAAGATTTCTTCTTTTAGTCCAGATCTAATCTACATACACAATACATGGTTTAAGGCTTCGCTTGGTATTTTTAGTGTGATAAAAAAGATAAATTTACCCTATGTAATCAAACTACATAACTTTAGATATGATTGCACAAGATATGTGTTTGCAAAAAATCATTTCAAATCTTCAGATTATTGTAATTTATGCGGATTAGACAAAAAATCAATGGGTTTATTAAATTCATATTTTCCAGAATCAAAAATAAAATCTATTTTTGTAATAATATATGGTAAAAAATATTTTCGAATTTTAAAAAACGCAAAAAATAATATTTTTGTTCTGACTAAATTTCATAAAATTTACTTATCTAATTTGTTAGATAATTCAAGAAATATAATAGTTTTGCCAAATTCTATAGATATTTCAAATGCCAACAAAAAAAATAATAATAGTGAAAAATTTATAGTTTATGCTGGGAGAATTTCTAAAGAAAAAGGGGTAGAGGAGCTTATAAAAACTTTTAATAAAGTAAATTTAGAAAATATAAATTTAAAAATAATTGGTGATGGTCCTTATCTAACTAAGCTCAAACAAAAATACATACAGAAAAACATTAAATTTCTTGGAGCTATGTCAAACAACGATACAATTGACATCATATCTAAATCGTTAGCTGTTGTTACAGCTACAAAGCTATACGAGGGACAACCAACTTTATTATGTGAAGCATCTTTACTCGGTATTCCATCAATATTTCCAGACACAGGAGGGATAAAAGAATTTTTCCCTAACGAATATGAATTGAAATTTGAGCAATTTAATTATGACGATCTAGAAAAAAAGCTTTTAAATATTCATGACGAGGAATTTTTACTTACTCTAGGTAAAAAAAATAAAGAATATATTTCTAATTTTTTTAATAATTTAAATCTGCAAGAGAAATTAGTTTCAATACTTAATCATGAGTAGTAAAAAATTAGTTTCTGTATTGATGAGTGCTTACAACTCTGAAGACACAATTAAACTTTCCATAGAAAGTATTATTAATCAAACCTACTCAAATATCGAGTTTTTAATAATTGATGATGCTTCGACAGATAATACATATTCAATATGTAAAGATTATGAAAATAATTTTGACCAGATTCGTATTTTCAAAAATGATGAAAATATCGGTTTAACAAAATCTCTAAATAAACTAATTAATTATTCAACAGGCCATTACATTGCTCGTCAGGATGCTGATGACTACAGTCAAGATGTCAGAATTGAAAAACAGGTGGCGTTTCTAGAAAAAAATAATATAGATGGATGTTCAACTAGAGCTAAAATAATAGACACCAAAAAATTAATTCCGGGAAAAAGTTTTTACATACCAAAAAGAATCTTATTAAAATTTAAAAACCCATATATTCACGGAAGTTTATTAATTAAAAAGAAAAACTTGAAAGAGGTTAACTGTTATGATGAAAATTTTTATTATGCACAGGATTACAAACTAATTTATGATTTACTTGATAAGAATTACAAAATTTTAATAATGAAGGATCCACTTTATAACTTAAATATGAATAATAATATTTCATCAAAATTTGAGGAAGAACAAAAGTATTATGCAAATTGTGTACGAAAAAAAATATTACCCACTGAGATTAAATGATTTTTTTAAATGAACTAGATGAAAATTGGATCGTAGATAGGTTTAGACGTGAGTGGTATGAATTTAATGGTCACTATTCAACAACAAATATAAAAGAAGCAGATATTATTTGGATAATTGCTCCTTGGACATGGAAAAAAATACCAAAACATTTACTTAAATCGAAAAAGGTAATATGTACAGTTCACCACATTGATGAGAGTAAATTTAAGGGAAAAAGTAAAAAAATATTTTTTAAGAGAGATAAATATGTTGATGAATATCATGTAATTTCAAATAAGACTTATGAACAATTAAGAAGTTTGACAAACAAAAAGATAAATACAATTCCATTTTGGATTAATCAAAATATCTGGTTTGAAATAAATGATAAGAATAAAATATTTGAAGAATTAAACCTTAAAAGAAATAAATTTTATATTGGATCCTTCCAAAGAGATACAGAAGGTAAAGATCTTATCTCTCCTAAATTATCAAAAGGTCCGGATAAGTTTCTAGAGCTTGTGGAGATTTATCATTCAAAGAATAAAGATGTTGAAGTTATATTAACTGGAAAACGAAGGCAGTTTGTGATGAATGGACTAAAGGATAGAGGTATAAAATTTACTTATTTTGAAATGGCATCTTTTGATATGATAAACAAATTATATAATATTCTAGATCTTTATATAGTATCTTCTAGATTTGAAGGTGGCCCACAGTCAATCATGGAGTGTGCAATAACTAAAACACCATTAATTTCAACTAATGTAGGTATAGCTTCACAAATTTTGGCCACAAAGTCAATATTTTCATTTTCAACAATGGGAGAAGCAGTGCCAGATACTGCATATGCTTTTCAAAACATAGATAAGTACATTATTCCAAATGGGTTTCAAGAGTTTGATAAAATGTTTGAACAAAATGAAAGTTAGTATCGGAACAAATATTAAAGATGGCCCTTGGGGTGGGGGCAATCTATTTGCCATCAATTTAAGGGATTACTTATTAAAAAATAATCACCAAGTTGTAAACAATTTAAAAGATAATGATATTGATATAATTTTGATTACAGAGCCTAGAAAAACTTCTGAATCTTCTGCTTACACGCATGTTGATGTGTTTAATTATTTAAGACACATAAAACAAGATTCTTTAGTTGTTCATCGAATCAATGAATGCGATGAAAGAAAAAACACAAATTATGTGAATACATATATGATAAATGCCAATAATGTTGCAGATTCTACTGTATTCGTTAGCAAATGGTTAAAGTCTACATTTGAAAAACATGGAATTAACATGAAAAACAACAATGTAATTTACGCTGGAGCAAACCAACAAATATTTAATAATGATGGTTTTATTCCCTGGGACGGACACTCAAAAATTAATTTTGTTACTCATCATTGGGGAGCAAATTGGAACAAAGGTTTTGAAACTTATCTGTTGCTCGATGATTTAATTGCGTCTAAAGAATGGAAAGATAAATTAACCTTTACATACATTGGTAATTTACCAAATAAATTTTACTTTAAAAACACAAAAGTAATTGGGCCAATGTCAGGAAAAAGGTTGGCAGACGAAATTAAAAAAAACAATCTTTACATAACAGGATCATTAAATGAGCCATCAGGCAATCATCACATAGAAGGAGCACAGTGCGGCCTACCAGTATTTTATATGGACAGTGGGGGCATTCCTGAATACTGTAAAGATTTTGGAGTTGAATTCAATCTAGATAATCTTGAACAAAAGCTTTTGGAAGTAGCTGAGATTTATCCAAAGATGATAGAATCTTTATCGAGATATCCTTTCAGTTCCGAAAAAATGTGTAAAGATTATTTAGATCTATTTATTGAAATGATTCAAAATAAAGAAAATTATATTAGACAAAGAAATTTTAAATTGACTTCAAGTCTATTTTCAAAAAAAATATATAATTTAAAAAATAAATTTACGAATTAAAAATTATTTCCTCGAGTCTTTTATTAAATATTCCTAAGGTATTATTATTTAAAATTAACTTTCTTCCTTCTCTTGATAATTTAAAATAAAAGTCTTCGTTTGATAAAAGATAATCAATTTTTCTTTTCCAAGTTATGATGTCATTTTTCTCAGCAAATATTATATGTTTATCCTCTTTAAATTTATCTGGTTCCCAGAATCCATCAGTTTTTGTAATTATAACTGGAGTGCCCATACTCATTGATTGTAAAGCAACACTTTGGCCTGACGGCTGAAGGCTTTGTATTAACGGTATTAGCGTTACATGTGACTCCTCATAATAAGTTTTAATGTCACTGTCACTGATTTTCATGTCATCCCATTTACCATCTAAAAGCTTTATGTTTGTAGGAAGTTCATGTTCTGGATTAATTTTTTTCGTAATCAATACAAAATTGTAGTCTTTGAGCTCTCTTGCCAAATCAATAATAAATTTATAATCTCTTTTTCCATCATTTCCAATAAATAGTATTTGTTTTGGATTTGAATGAACTTTTTTTTCATTCTTAGTGCTCCAAAATTCTTCATCTGTTGAGAAAGGTAAAAAAAACATTTTCTGATTAAATTTTGATAAATTATTTTTAGCATATTCGTATTCACCTAAACTCAAAAAATAAGCTTATCAAAAGTTTTAGTAAAAAAGTAAATAAAAAAGTTTCTAAAGAATTTTTTCAAAGGGTGTTTTATCTTTTGGTTATACAAACCCATTATGAAAACTACGGTAGTAATATTTTTTGAAAAAAGAATTTTGAAAATAATTGAATAACCAACTCTTTGATTTGTACAAATAATAACGTCAGATGTTTTTATTATTTTTTTATTTTTTTTGGAATTAATATGCTCACTAAAAAAGGGTAACCCTGATAATTTTCTTAAAAAACTATTAATAAAAAAGGATAAATTATTTCTGAAATCGTCATGAAATTCTATAATTTGTGATTTAGAAAATTTATTTTTTAACTCAAAAAAACCATAAAAGAACTCTTTGGACGAGTGTTCTTTATTCTTTAATCTTTCAAGACGACCTTTTTGATATATATAAGTTAAATTTTCCATAATTTACGTTTAAAATGTTTTCTTCTTTTATTATGTTATTAGGTTTATATTAAGTATTTAAATAATTTTAATAATAAAAGTTTATGATTAACAAAACAATTTATGTCACGAGCAATTTAGTATTCTTATCAATATTTTTGATGCTTTTATTCAATCGACCATTTATTGGTATTTATTTTTTTAATGTCCAGCTTGGAAAATATCTTATTGCATTTGCTGTTATTTTAAGCGGAATAGTCTTAATTTTATTTCTATCAAAACAAAATTTTTATGGACAACTCAATATTCAAGCACTTTTAAAAGTTTTTTCTCTATCAGTAATAATATTTGCTATTGGAATTTTAATTCATGATACAAACATTTTTAGTTCTTACACTTACAAATCAAGTAGCTATATCTGGACTATTGGATATTTCTTTTTTGGATTATTTATATTTAGCAACCTAGATTTAAATCAAAAATTGAAATACATAATCACTTATGCCTTTATGGCAATACCATTTATACATTACATTTTTTCTACAGGTTACTTTCCAAATTTTGTAATTGATTTTTTTAATGTCTATTCTGATAAATTTGAATTTACTAAAGCATCTGATATTATGCTTTCCCTGCTTGTAGGAAATTTATTATGCCTCAAGAATATTAAAAGTAATTTTGTCAAAATACTTTACTTCACATTCTCAGTACCTTTTGTACTTCCTTTAATGTTGTTTATGAGCAGAGGGTCTTTTGTCTCAGGCGTTTTGTTTTTCTTTATGGTAAGTTTTTATTATCGAAAATATTTTCTGAGTAACATAAGATACTTTTTATTTTTTTCAATTATATCAATCACTGCATCATTAATTTCACTATCAAATGTAAGTGATATAGAGTTTTCTTTAAATTTTGAAAGTGAACAACCAACGGTTGTTGATGCAGTTCAATCTGTTAGTAAAAAAAATGAAACAAGAAAAGCTTTTCTTTCACTTTATATTCAAGATGGAAGATTAATGTCAAAAGACAATACAACAAACTGGAGATTAGATATCTGGCAAGATGTTTATGAAGATATGAGTAATAAAAACCTTCTAATCAAAGGTTATGGACATAATGCTATCATTCCAGTTATGACGGATCCCACTGCACCGGGAAGGCTTGGAAGAGATGGCTTGAATGAAAATGTTCACAACTATTTTGTAACAATTTTTTCCAGAGGTGGTTATTTTCAATTAATATTGTTTTTAAGTTTTTATTTTATTACATTAAGAATCTGGAAAAGTAAATATTCAAGTTATTCAATTTTATTATTTTTGATTCCAGTTTTATTTAACTCAACGCTAGACATGAGTATGGAAGGTGTTCAGTATCCGATTGTTTTTTATCTATTTCTTGGATACTTATTTCAGTCTGAAGAAAAATTTAAAATCTGTAACTTTTAGACTTAACAATCAATTTTTTACATGTATTATTGTTTATATGCCAAACGCACTTATTACTGGAATTACAGGTCAAGACGGTTACTATTTAGCAAAATTATTACTAGAAAAAAACTATATTGTACATGGTACCTTAAGAAGGTCTTCAACCTTTAATACATCTAGAATTGATGATTTAATTGCAGAGTATAGAGATAAAGATCAACTCATATTGCATTATTCAGACTTACTTGACTCATCTTCATTAAACAATCTTATAAACTCAATTGAACCTGACGAAGTATATAATTTGGCAGCTCAATCGCATGTTGCTGTTTCATTCAAGAATCCTATTTATACAACTGAAGTTGGAAATTTAGGTTCAATATCATTACTAGAAGCATTAAGACATTCGGATAAGAATATAAAATATTATCAAGCTTCTTCATCCGAAATGTTTGGAGGCGGATTTGAAGGAAAACTAAACGAAGATTCTCCGTTTGAACCAAAAAGTCCCTATGCTGCCTCAAAAGTATTTGCCCACAACATAACAAAACTTTATAGAGAGTCATACAATTTATTTTGTACAAATGGAATATTGTTTAATCACGAATCACCATATAGAGGCGAAACATTTGTAACAAGAAAAATAACAAGAGCGGTTGGAAGGATTCATTTAGGATTACAAAAAAAACTTACTTTAGGTAATCTTGAAGCGTCTCGTGATTGGGGGTTTGCAGGAGATTACGTAAAAGCAATGTGGCAAATGCTCCAACATGATATTGCAGATGATTGGGTTGTTGCAACGGGAAAAACAAACACTGTATATGAATTTGCAAAATCAGCATTTAGTTATGTTAATTTAAACTTTGAACAATATATTGAGACATCGACAAAATACTTAAGACCAAATGAAGTTGATTATCTTCTTGGTGACCCAACTAAAATCAAAAAAAATCTTGGTTGGGAAAATGAAACTTCTTTTGATGAGCTTGTAAAAATGATGGTCGATAGTGATATTAATTTAGCTAAAAGAGAAAAAGTATTACTGGATGAAAACTTAATTAAGCCAACATGGGAAAACCCTACATAGGTTTATTTATTTTTTAAGAACCAATTATAAGTCAATTCGAGCCCTGTTTTTAAATCGGTTTTAGCATTCCATCCATAGCTATTGATTAAGCTTGAATCTAACAGTTTTCTTGGATTACCGTCAGGCTTGGAATCATCAAATATTAGATTTCCTTTATAATTTAAAATTTCTTTAATTAATAACGCTAGCTCATGTACGGTTACTTCCTCGCCGCTTCCAATATTGATTAAATCACTTTCAACATCGTTTTCAATAATAAACTTGATAGCACTTGCTAAGTCGTCAACGTATAAAAATTCTCTTAAAGGTTTACCCGTACCCCATATCTGGAATTCCAACTCGTTATTAATCATCGCTTCATTCATTCTTGCGATAATTCCAGGAATAACATGGCTATCAGATTTTGAAAAATTGTCTTTAGGGCCATAAAGATTTGTTGGCATTAAATTTATTACTTTATGTCCAAACTGAATACTTAAAGCTCTGCCTATTTCAATTGAAGAAAGTTTTGCCATTGCATACGGAGAATTAGTGGCTTCTAATTTCCCACCCATAAAACTATTTTCATTAATTGGGTTTGCTGCATCAAGTGGATAAATACAGCTACTTCCAAGATTAATTATTTTTATATTAGGATAAGCGATACACGCTTCTAAAATATTCATGTTTATTTTCAAATTTTCTAAAATAAATTCTGTTCGTTTTGTGTCGTTTGCATAAATACCGCCAACTTTTGCAGCTGCATTAATAATAATATTTGGTTTTGTTTCAGATATAAGCTTTTCTGTTTGAACTAAATCAAATAGATCTGTATCTTTTCTAGTAGATGATATAACTTCGTAAGCTTTTGAGTCTTCTTTAAAGGTTTTTACAACTGAACTTCCAACTAATCCGTTACTTCCAAAAATTAAAACTTTCTTTTTAATAATTTAACCTTTCTAATTATTTAATTTTATTCATAAAAAGTTTTAATAGATTAAATTTAAAATTATTACACTAGAAGAATATGATTAATTTGCCACCCTTTCTTATAAGAGATATCAATTTAGAAAAAATAAGTTTTCTTAAAAAAATTAATTTAATTGTTTTTGGCAAATTTTTATCGTTAATTATTAATAAAACCACTGGAAAAGTTTTTTGTTATTTTATTAATATTTTTTTTAAAAGTGATGGCAAACTATTTTTTAAAGAAAATAAGTACTTTAAAAAACTTAAAAATAAAAAAGAAATCTACTATCCGAACAAAAGAATATTAAGAATAGTAAAAAACGTAGATTTTCAATTCAATTTAATTTTAAATACGTACATGTTGAATGATATTGATCTTAAAGATGATGATGTTGTGATTGATTGTGGAGCAAATATTGGTGAATTAGGACTTGCTTTAAACTCTTATGGAATAGATGTAAAATATTTTGCTTTTGAGCCTGAAGAAGAAACTTTTAATTGTCTTCTTAAAAATGTAGATAATACTGAATATGTATTTAATGATGCACTGGGCGAAGAAAATAAGACAAAAACATTTTATCTTGATAGCTATGGTGGAAACTCTTCACTTATTGACTTTGGAACAGATAAAAAAGATGAGGTTAATGTTATTACTCTAGACAGTCTTAATTTTAAATTTCCAATTAAGGTTTTTAAAGTTGAAGCAGAAGGATACGAACCAGAGGTTTTAAAGGGTTCACGAAATACCTTAAAACTAATTGAATATGTATCTATTGATTTTGGTGCTGAAAGAGGAGTAGATCATGAAAATACAGTAGTTGAAGTAAACAATATACTTCTAAGAAACAATTTTGAATTAATTAAATTTAGTAACTTAAGAACTATTGGTTTATATAAAAATAAAGATTATGAATAGTAAAGAATTAGTTATCTTAAAAGATGATTTAAATAATTATCTAAACTCAATTAAGATAGATGAATTCAATTATTTACCAGCTTTAAAAGGTGTTACAAAAACTGGTAAAAGTCTAAGTTTAGGATTTAACTGTTACGTTATAAAATGCTTATTTATTCTTAATGAATGGAATAATTTAGATGATAAAATAAAAAACGATTGGGTGAATTACATTAATTCTTTTCAAATAAATAATGAAAACTTTCCACAAAATTCTTATATAGATGAAAATTATATAAAATCATTTAACAATTTTTTTTCAGGACACAATCTTAAATTTAAGTTAAAACAGGCCATGAATTTACTAGGATCAAATTACGAAACTAAAAATGTTTATCTCACAAATTCAATTAGAGCCGAAACAAAACAAGCTATATCTACATTAAATCAAATCAATTATCAAAATAAATTGCAATATCTTGATTTTCCAAAAGATTCAGATGAAATAAATTTATTTTTATCTAATCTAAATTGGCAAAAACCATGGTCTGCTGGAGCCCAATTTGCATCCTTATGTGTGTTTACAGAAACTCAATTAGACAATAATGAAAATAGACTTTCTAAGGATGCACTAATAAAGTTTGTTGATAATTTGGTAAACAAAGAAGATGGATTTTATTATCTAGGCGATACCCCATCTACTCAAGAGGTAGTAAATGGAACGATGAAAATAATCACTGGATTAGACTGGATTAATTATGATATTCATTATCCAGAAAAAATAATTGATCTCTGTTTAGACTTCAGCATTAGTTCAGAGGGCTGCGACATTGTAGATATAGTTTATGTTCTTTATAAATGTTCATTAACCTCTGAATACAGAATGCATGATATTGATGATTATTTTAACAATGTTTATATTGAAATTATGAAGCATTACATAAAAGAAGAGAATGGCTTTTCTTATTTTATAGATAAAAGTCAAGTCAACTATTACGGATTAAAAATTACTAAAGGATTTAAAACTGCTGACATCCATGGTACAACATTATTATTATGGGCAATTTCAATGATCGAAAATTTTAAAAAAGAATCAGATCTATTTCAAACTCTCAAGCCATAGTAATGAAGATACTTAATTTTTTATATTGTTTTGACACTAATTACAACACTCAAGGCCTTATATCTATCACTTCACTCTTAAATAACTTAGATTCTAAGATCAATATTTTTATTATTCATAATGATCCTGATTCAATTAAAAAAAATATAGAAGTTATTAAAAGTAATAAACATTTAAACAATATTGAAATATTTAAATATTCAAATCCTGGTATTGAGCTTCCAAACTTAAACAACTCACACGTGTCTGAAGCAACTTACTATAGATTATTTATACAAGACTATTTACCACCTGAATTAAAAGAGATTATATATATTGACGCAGATATAATCTGTTTTTCAAATCCATTAGAACAAATAACCTTTGCTTTTGAAAATATGAAAAAAGAAAATAAACAAATTGCTGCTCTAACTGAGTATCAAAAAGAAAAAGAACAAAGTATTCATTTTGAAAGACTTGAATTATCAGGATATAAATATTTTAATGCAGGAGTTATGCTTATTGATTATCAGCAATGGAAAGAAGACAACCTTCAAAAATCTTTTATTGAATTATTAAAAAAATATCATGAAAAAATTAAGTTTTGGGATCAAGATATACTTAACGCTTATTTTGACGGTAACTTTTATGAATTAAACAAATTTTTAAATTACAAAGTAAACTTAAATAACAAAAATTATTCTGAAAGTTTTACTAAAAATGAATTGCAGGAAATAATTTTTCTACATTATGCTGGAAGTTTTAAACCTTGGACTGTTAGGGGAGCTTATCACAAAAAATCACAATACTATCACGACTTCTTTCTAAAGATTTTCAAAAAATATTACCATATAGAAAATACATGGAAAACCGCTGCAATGTATGAACTCTTAAAATCAATAATTTCCTTTAATTTATTAAATGCAAAATATCCTTTTAGATTATTTATTTATTCAGCCAAGAGCCTTTTTATTCGGAGATAAACTCAAGTTATGATTAAAGAAAAGAATATATTAACAAGTTACAATTTTGCGAGGAATTGTACAAAAGTATTTGTAGAATCAGTGACACCCGAACAATACGAATTAGTAAAAACAAACTCATCAAAGATTATTAATAGAAATCAAAATATGATTATTTATAAAAATGTAAATTTAGAGTTAGTAGAAAATGATATTATATTTTGTCACAGTTCATTTATTAAAGAGTTATTTTTTCATTTAAAAACAATTAATAATTTAAAAAATATAAAAATTGTTACAAGCCAGTCAGATTTACAAATAGATAAAAAGCTTTATGCAAAAAAACCAAAATGCGTTTCTCAATGGTTTTCGATAAATGTAAATTATGATCATGAAGACTTGATTCCTATCCCGCTAGGAATAGCAAATAATTATTCTCCCAAAAATATTAGATTTAATGATTTAATTAATCACGATGAGATTAAGAAAAATAAAATCAATAAAATTTATTGTAATTTTAATCCAAACACAAATGATAAAGAGAGAAAATCTATTTTTAATTTATTTAGGGATAATGGAGATTTTATTTTTGATTTACCACAACTTTCAATTCAAGAATACATTGATAAAATCAGCAAACATAAATATATTTTAGCGCCATGGGGAAACGGTTTTGATACACATAGAGTCTGGGAAGCGTTTTATCTTAAATCAATACCAATAATTAAAAGACATAAAACATATGAGTTCTTAGAAAATTCATCAGCAATATTTGTCAATGAATTTGAAGATTTTATAAATATTAAAATTGAAAACCTTGAAGATAATTTAAAACATGAAGATAACGAATTTTTGAATATACAATTTTGGATTAAAAAAATTAATTCTAATGTAATTGAAAGCAAAGAGGTTAATGAAATAAATGAGACTGAAAGAATGACTAAGTTCAGAATTTTTGAGCAAAAATTTATATATAACCTTCAAAGTTATAGAAAAAAAATTAGGTATTATTTAATGAAATTTCCTAGAGCTTTTGCAAAGTATTTTCAAAATAATTAATAATTCCTTCCAGAACCATGTGATCCATCATAATAAAATAATGGTTCATTAATATACATTAAGTTGGTGTTCTTAAGTAAACGTAACCAACAATCATAGTCACCAACACCGTTTGGAAGTGCATTGAAACCCCCTATACTATCAAATAAATCTTTTTCGACCATAACACTTGAAGTAATAATACAATTATGAATTTTTATAAAATCTAGATCCCATATTTCAGGATATTCAAAATTTTTATAATATTTTGTGTTTTTATATTTATATTTTATTTTTTTATAAAATTTTTTGCTGTTATAAAGCTGATAATTTTTAGTTTTATCAAAAACTCCGTTCCCAAAAAAACCTTCTGTTGACGAAAATTTAATTTTATTGGATTCCATCTTATCAACCTGAATATTTATCTTATTTTCAAGCCATATATCATCATCGTCAAGAAAAGCAATATACTTTCCAGATGCTATTTTTACACCCTCATTTCTAACTGCATCTGTAGGAAATCCGAATTTTTCTTTAAAGTTTATATCAAGATCAATTTTTTTAATATTTTTTTTAAAATCGTATTCGTAATACTCTTTTTGAGTCGAAGCATCATTAACTACTATAATTTCAAGATTCTCATAATCTTGTAAGTTCACACTTTCAATTGCATTTAATAAATACTCAAAACGATTAAAAGTAGGTATTACAACACTTACTTTTGGCTTGATCATATTATTTAAATATTCTAATTAATGAAATTTAATAGGAACTATTTATTTTCAAAAGTTATCCACGAGCTCTTATACAAATCTGGAGATTTTTGATTTCTGAACCATGGATTTGCGGTTAATATTAAAGATTCATCAACTTCTCCAAGCAAAGCTGCTATCAAAGAAAAAGTACTATTACCAACAATAAAATTTTCAAATGATGAGAGAAGTAAAAAATCATCTAGAGTATTTCTTGACTTAGAATTTGCAATATAAATATTTACTGAATCTTTAAATATCTCATTTTTAATAAATTCCTCATCATCTGTAAAAATTGAATAAGTAAAGTTTTTGATATTTTTTTTACAATATTCAATTGAATCTCTATAAAAATTGAGACTAAGCTCTTCATTCATATTTATATAATCGGTTCTTCGTACATGAAGAGCTGTTGATCCATCAATTTTAGAATAAATTCCCTCAATGTCTTTATTAAGAAATTGTTCAATTCCTTTTTTTATAAAATCTAGATTTTCTTCTAACAAATTTATTTTTTGAAAATACCCATTATAAAAATTTATAAAAGATTTTATATCTAGATCTAAAGTTCTATCATTTTGCGAATTGAACAAATAATTTTGTCTATTTCCAATATTTAATCTTCGATATAAATGAAGTTTTGAAAATATGGTTACAAATAATTTTAAAATACTTCCCACTTCATCAAGTTGAAAATATTCTGGTTTTATTTCTAATACTCTAGGAGTTATATCTGATTTATTTTTTTTATATTCAGAAACATCAACATATACACGAAAGCCCATTTTTTTTAAATGATTAGCAAAAGCAAACTGAAAAAGTTGATTTCCAAAACCTCCAATAATGTATACGATTGCGATTTTTTTAAACATTTTATTATTCAATAATATCTGCATTTATTTTTTTGTTTTAATTAAATTATTTTGTAATTCTTGGTTTTATTAATATGGAAAGAGATGAATTACATCATTATTCACACAGGAGACATACCTGACTACATACCATATACTTTTAACTCAATTCTTTCGGTAGATAATAATGCAAAAGTCTTTTTTTGTACTGATAGTAACAAATCATACAAAAATATTGAAAAAATTCATATAAACGATATCAAATCAAATGAAACAAAAGAAATTGAAAGCTTAGAATTTTATAGACAAACGCCATGGAACAAAGATCCTTTGTGGAGTAGTTCATTGTTAAGAATATTTTATTTAAGTGATGTAATTAATAATTTAGATTTACAAAATGCTGTACATTTTGATTCTGATGTAATTATTTATAAATCTTTCGATAATGTTGAAAATTTATTAAATCATAATTTAGTCAACATTACACCACTTAATGAGGAAGAGTTGGTCTTTGGTTATTCATACATTGGAAACAAATCAATATTTAAAAATTTAATAAAACAATTTAAAGAAACAGTCATCAGAGAATATGGAAATATGATCAATGAGATGAAGCTTTTAAATTATGTTTACAAAGCATCACCAGAAATATTTAATTTACTTAGAATATTGCCAACAAATTCCAAAGATTTCATTTTTGACCCAGCTTCTTACGGTCAATACTTAGGAGGCACTCATACTAACCCTTATCGTTTCTATAAAAAAAGATGGGCAGGAGAACATCATTACGTTGGTAGTAAAATTCTTAATAATGAATTTAAAGTTAAATTTAAAGATTATCCGTTTGTTATAAAAAATAATAAAAAGATTGAACTCGTAAATTTACACATACATTCAAAAAATTTAAACAAATTTCTACCAGTTGATTATAAAAATTATTTAATTTAATTTATTTAGTGTTTTTTTATCAACTGAAAATATGGAGTTGTATTTTTCAAATTGATTTGGATTATGAGTAATATTCACTATTGTTCCTTGAAAGTCATTTAAAAGATTGTTTATGACATTAATGGAGTCTTTATCCAAATTTGTTGTCGCTTCATCTAAAAATAAAACTGATGGTTTATTGAAAATCGCTCTTATCAAGGAGATTTTTTGCATTTGTCCTGATGATAAATTATTTATTGATATTTCTGAATCAATATCAAAACTTTTTTCAAATATTTTAAACTCATTTACAAGATTTATTAGTTCTTCTTTGTTAATTTGTTTACTATTTCCGTATACTAAATTTCCATAGAGACTCTCATTAAATATAAGTGGAACAGGTCCAACATATCCAAAACTATCTGAATGAACTAGAATATTTCCAGAATTAGCTTTATATACACCTGTCATTAATCCTATTAATGTACTTTTACCAGAACCATTTGGACCAGTTATAATATTATGAGTGCCTAATTGAATATCTATATTTAATTTTTCGAATATACTTTCTTCTGAGCTTTTGTATCTAAAATCTACATTTGTCATACTTATTGCTAATTTTTTTTCATTTAATTTAGAATTTATTGTAAATTCACCATTTTTTTCAAATCCTTTATTTTTTATACCATTTAAATAAGTGTCAACGTAGATTCCCTTTGACACAATATTTGCGTACATTGATGTTATTTGGCTAAAAAATTGAGCACCTCTTATTAGAATAAATATACTTTCAAGATTGAGAATATTTTGTAAAAAAGTCTGTGAAAGAAGTATTGAAATAATAAAAGTTACGATGAAGTTAAATAAGTTGTGTGTAGCAAAAAATAATTTTGTATTTGTAAATGAAATATTTTTAACTTTTTCAACATTTGAATTCAGTTTAGATAACTCGGATTCTTCTTTTTTTAATATTTTTATTAAATAGAAATTGTTTAGTACTCTTTCTAAATTTCTATCTTGTTCATAAACATAAGTTCTATTAAGCTCTTCATTTTTTTTAAACTTATTAAGTAGATTTAATATTGGCTTTGCTAAAAAGAGTGAAAAGAATAGTAAACCAATTGCAATTTCTGTATTCAAATAAAGTAATGAAAAATAAAAAACAGTTAACTGCAGGCTGGTTCCAATTAGTGAAACAAAAATTCTATAAATTTGTACAATAACAGTAGTTTCGGCACCGACTTTGTAATTTATGTATGCAAAGGAAATATTTTCTTCATTAAAAAGTTCTTTTGCAGCTTCTTTTCTTAGGGAGGCTTGAGTATTAATTATCAATGTCTCAATATTCAAATGATCAAAATAATAAACACCAAGACGTAAAATTACACTAAATGGCAAAATATATATAAATAATTTTTTATCAATTAAATCCAGAAGAATGTTTGAAGACGATTCTTGTCCAAGAAGTGAAGTAATCATAATTACAATTGCTATTTCAACAAAAGCATTAAAATTTTTAGCGCCAATAGAGTTTATAATTTTTCTTTTTTTTCTTTTTACTTTTAAACTTTGTGATAGAACTTGAAATTTTTTAAGATTCAAATAAAATCTTTTGAGATAATTCAAAGCTTTCTCTTTCTTTTTTCTTCATTATTTCTTTTCTAATGTTATATTTGTTTTTAAAATTACTTAGAAATTTATTAAATATTTTAGATAATTTATTTAATTCTTTATTATTTTCAATTCAATTAAGTGTGTTGAATTGTTTTATCTATTTGTATACTTTATATTATTGATGAGAATTGTAGATATAAAGGGTGGTTTCGGAAACCAATTATTTCAGTATGCATTTGCTTTAAATCTACAAAGACAGGGCCATAGGGTTTATGCTTACTTTTCAAAAGGATATAAGGACAATGAAAAAACAAATAGTTATTCCGAAAAAAGAGAAATAATTATAAAAAGTAAAGATTTCAGAATTAAAAAATTGAATAAAACTTTTTATTATCTTTTAGAACTTTTTAAAAAAATTCCATTAATAAATAATAAATTTTATGAAATAATTTTTGAAGAAGAATACAACGTAAATTACAAATTTAAAGCAGTTACAAGTTTAAATGGTTTCTGGCAAGACTTAACAATTGTTGAAAATATTCTTGATGAATTAAAGCAAGTTTTTTTAACTAAAAAAATATTGTCAAAAGATAAAAAAAATAGAACTTTAGTTCAAGTTAGAAGAGGAGATTTTTTACTAATGAATAAAGATTTGAAAATTTCTTTTTACAAAGAATCTTTACTAAAAATAGACAATGATATCTCAAAAATAGATTTTGATGTAGTTACAGATGATGTTGAATGGGTTAAAAGTCAAAAACTTTTTTCTTATGCAAAAAATATATATCCACCTTCTGATAATAAAAAAGATGTTCTTGAATTATTCAAACATATGCTTAAATACAAAAATTTTATAGTCGGAAATAGTACATTTTGTCTTTGGGCGGCATTAATTTCAAGCAGTACAGATTCAAAAGTGATAATAGAGAAAAAATTTTCTGAAGATATAAGACTTATTGAAACAGTAAATTTCTCTAAATGGTTAGTTATTAAGAATTCCTAATTATGTCTTCAAAAATATAATCTAAGTCTTTTCTTATTTTCCAATTAGGAAATCTGTTAAAAAGAGATTTATTATCGGTTATGTACCATTTATGATCGCCCAATCTATTCTCATTAGATATTTGAAATTTAGCTTTTTTATCAAGTATTTTTTCTGCCTTTTCAATAGCTTCAATTACAGAAATAGAGTTATCCCTACCTCCACCTAGATTATACACTTCACCAATTCCTGGATCTTTTCTTATTTCTTCAACAAGATTCGCAACATCTTCTGAATGAATATTGTCTCTGACCTGGAGTCCCTCGTATCCCTCAATGATATACTCGGATGAGTTTTCAATGCATTTTATAAGGTAACTTAAGAATCCATGAGCTTTTGCCCCATTATGATTTCCACCTGTCAAGCACCCACCTCTTAAAGATATGGTCTTCATGCCGTATGTTTTGCCAAATTCTTGCACAAGTAGATCAGAGGTTAGTTTACTTATTCCAAAAAATGAATGTAAATTTTGATCTATGCTCATTGTTGTGTCAATACCATTAAAGTATTTATCACCTTCAGAAAGATCAAATCTTTTTTCTTTTCTTTTTAGATCAAGTTTATTTGGATTATCACCATATACTTTATTGGTTGACATATTAACAAATATTGAATCATTGAGATTTTCTTTTACAAGTTCTAGAAGGTTTAAAGTTGCAACTGCATTTATTTCGAAGTCATCAAATTTATTATCTCTTGCCCAATCATGAGAGGGCTGTGCTGCGCAATGTACAATTAAATCAATTTCTTTATTTGATAAAAGTATTTCTTTAAAATGTTTGCTATCTCTTATATCTATATCAAAATGAGAATAATTTTTATTTTGACTCAACAGTTCTAAATTACTTAAATTTGACGCATCATCACCAAAAAATATCTTTCTTTGATCATTATCTATACCAATAACTTCTATATCTTTCTGAATATAAAAATTGGATATAGTACTACCAATAAGACCAAGAGATCCTGTTACTAAAACTTTCATTTATTTATCACTTTTTAAGAATACGGCATCAAACTGTAAAATTCTCGAATTATTTTGATAACTCAAATTGTAAAGTCCAAAAAGTTCATATTTTTTATCATCAAAATAGGAAAGGTAATAACTTAAATCTTTCTGTTTTTCATAAAAAGGAAAAACAAGGATCTCTAAATATATAATTTTAATCCCTCCAGATGAAATTATATTATCTGCCCCCTCGAGGACTTTATATTCATTTCCTTGCACATCAATTTTTAATATATCAATAAAATCTATCTTTTTATTAGTAACAAATTTATCTAGAGTTGAAAACTCGCACTCAATCTCAATAATTTTGTCAGGATCCTTATACCCAAATTTTGTCATTGATCCTGGCAATAATTTTGAAGTTGAATTAATTACTGACATATAAGAATTATCGTTATCAATGTAATTATATAACTTTTCTATTCCATTAAAGTTACTCAACCCAATGTTAAATACTTCTGAATTATTGAATAATTTGGAAACTTCTTTTAGATCATCAAAGCTTTCTTTAAATGGCTCAAAGGAATACAATTTCGCATCAGGAAAATACTTTTTAATTTCTTTTATTGTTTCACCTCTATGTGCTCCAACATCAAAAAAAGTTAGATGCTTTTTTTTATCCAAAATACTTTTGAAAGATTTAATGTAAACAGGTTCAAAATTTTCTTTTTGAATAATATTCGATAAAATATCTTTGAAGTTTGAATCTGTAATATTTTGATTCATTAAATTGTTAATATAAATTTCTGTGTTTATTCTTTCATCATTTAAGTCCTTAATTTTATTTTGTATTTTTATGTAGTCCTCATCAAAAATTATTTTTAATCCAAAAATTTTCAAGATACTATTTATTATTTTTTTAAATTTACTAATCATTTCTGAACCCCTTAGAAAAGCTGAACGGTTTTAAGGATATAGTTTGAAGTATATTCCATATTAAAGAATTTTGAATTACATTCTTTTCCATAATCTAGCATCTCATTGTATTTTTTAGAATCCAATATGCTATTTATTTTCTTATCAAGTAAATGGATTTCATCTTCTTTTAAAATAATTGCTAATTTTTCCCAATCAAGAACGTTTTGAAAAGGTAATATAAATTCATCACTTATGTAGACAGGAATGCTTTGAAGATTAATACTTTCATAAAGCCTAAATGATGTTGGGCCGTAACCTCTCGGACAAAGTGTAAACATAGATCTTGAAGTTAACTTTTTAAAGAATTTATTGTCTTTTGCTGAAGCACTTTGCTCTTTAAAATTTATTAGTTTATATCCCTCATGATTGATATACATATCGATAATTTTTTTTCTAATGGAATGAGTATTTCTTCCTATGTATCCAACTTTATAATCTTTTTTTGACCGCATTGGAATTCTATATTTTTGTGTCAACAAGGGAATGTTTATATGAGATAAATTATTATTTTTTGGTGTATTAAACATACCACTACAGGAAAAAACGATAGTATTATTTAAATTTACTAACGGCCCTCCATCATATTGCGTCACCGTAAAGTATTTCTTTTCGTTAAAATTTAAAGCTTTAGTAAAATTTTTAAGTTCATCAATTTCTTTTCCATACTTATTTTTTACAAAATAATTTGTCCACTGGATTGGAAGGTATGTTAAATCAGTTTCTATATTTTTATTTTTAAAAAATTTATAAAAATATCCTTCTATTCCAATCGATTTATTATGAATTGGATAGCCTTGTACAGAAAGATCCAAAAAAGATTTAGGTATATTTTCAATCATTTGAATCTCTGAGTTGATCAAGAAAATATGAAACATTCATATCAGCTTTTTCTTTAGTTTTCACGTAATAACTATCTGATCTTAAACGATGATAATGAGAAAAATTAGGAGAGAATTTTATTTTATAATTATTTTTTATCCAATAATAGGAACTTGCAATTGAACAAGCTCCAGCAATTTCTATATCTAAACCTGCTTTTGCATTTTCTAAGAATAAATTTTTATCAAATAAAAAATTTCCTATATTTAAAACAAAATCCATACCTTTATTAGTAATATTACTTTTTGGAATATTGGTTTTGATAATTTCTTTGTCCAAAAATAGATCATGGTCAACTATATTTACAACATCCAAGATACGGCCTGGACTAGATAGTCTATTTTTTTTAAACAATTTAATTGAGCCTGGAGTATATAAAATTTTTTCATTGAATTCATTTTTAACTAGATTTTTAATATAATACAAAGTTTTTTTATATGGTATATTATCTGAATCAAACAAGTAAACAATTTTATTTGAACATTTGCTAACGGATTCATATTTATTATTAAATCCGCCGAGATTTTTTTCATTTCTAAAAAGTTTTATTTTATTTTCATATTTTTTATTTAATTTAGAAATTATTTTTTCAGTATTTTTAAAATCATCACTTTCAGAAAAATCATCTGTAACAACTATTTCATCAGAAAAGTTGTTTTTTAGAAATGGTAATAAACAGCTATATAGATATTCTGATGAATTAAAAGTTGTTACAGCTACGCTAATTTTTTCCATTTTCAATTTATTGTCATTATAGTTATTTAAATGAAATGTATTATCTTACAAATGTTTAGAAAATCTAAAAATAAATTTTTAAGTGAGGTTAGTTGTTTATAAGTTTTAACAAAATTACTAAGAAATATAATTTAGAAATTAAAGGTGTGGCCCATTTTGGTGCCCATAAAGGTCAGGAAGTAAAAAGTTATTTAGAAAACAATATTAAAAACATTCATTTATTTGAACCTCAAGCTCATGCTTTTAACTATTTAAAAAATAATTATGAATTTTCGGACGAAATAACTTTATATAATTTTGGTCTAGGTCATCAAGAAAAGAAAGTAGATCTATTTAAAGAAAAAGTTAATGACGGAATGAGCTCATCAATCTTACAGCCACTTAAACATAAAAAATATTATCCTGATATTCTTTTTGAAGAAAAAGAACAAATATTGATTAAAAGGTACGAAGATCTAAATATTAAAAATGTAAATTTTTTGAATATTGACATTCAGGGATTTGAACTAGAAGCACTTAAAGGTTGTGGTAATAAATTACATGAGGTTGACTATATTTATACAGAGATAAACAGAAAAGAGCTTTATCGTGGGAATCCTCATGTAAGAGAAATAGATAAATATCTTAAACAATTCAATTTCTTAAGAGTTCAAACAGTCTGGGCAAGCTCTTTTTTACCATTTGGTGATGCTTTATATTTAAAAAAAATAAATATTACAAAGTCAAGATTATTTTTAAGTGTCATAAAAATCATTTTATGGTCCTCAGGGCTTTTTTACATATATATAGATATTGCGAGACCAATTAAAAAATTATTAATTAAAACTAGAAATTTTTTCAAAACTATAGTGTAAATATGTCAAACTTTTGGTCATCTGAACTTCCTGAAGGATATTATGACAAAATTTTCAAAAACAACAAAGATTTAAAAAAAGGGTTGCAATTAAATTGGCATTCAACAATATTTAAAAATGTCATCAAGGATATTTTAAAAAAAAGTATTCATCTAGATTATGCTTGTGGCCCGGGCACCTTTATTGGCAAGTTTTCAAATTTTAATTCAGTCGGAGTTGATATATCCAAATTACAGATAGATTATGCAAAAAAAAATTATTCTGAAGAAGGAAAATTTTTTACAATAAACGAATTTGACTTTGAGAAATATAAAAATAAATTTGATGTAATAACCGTGCTTGGATTATTAGAGTTTATCGACTTTAATGAAACACAAGATTTATTAAGTAATTTAACGGATCTTCTTAAGCCAGAGGGAAAGATTATATTTACCACTCCTAACTACGGAGGTTTAATGCCATATCTGGAAAATGTCTTAAATTTAATCGGTCCTATAAATTATAAAAATGAATTTAAAACTAGGTATACAAGCAAAAAGATTGACAAAGTATTTTCCTTAATGTTTAATAAATTTGAAATTAATAAAATTTTAAATTTTGGAATTCTTTTTTCTCTTGTAAACGTTAATTTTTCAAACAAAGCCATGTTCTTAATCGATAAAATTTTTAATAATTATTTTGGATATATATTCAAAATTACAGTTTATAAAAAAGATAAAAAAAATTAAGTTTTAACTATTTTTTAAAGTGATAGTATTTACAATATGAACTTATCCGGTATTTCTATAATTTTACCTACACTGAATGAAGGTAAAAATCTCAAAATACTAATTCCTGAATTGTTGGATGTCTTTTCTGATTTAAATTTAAAAAATTCAGAAATTATTGTTTCGGATGACGGTTCAACAGACGATACCAAGGAAATATTGAATCAAATTGACTCAAACAACTATGATGTCTTTTTTCATAAAAGATCAGCAAAACCATCTTTGCCTATGTCAATCTATGAAGGAATAGAAAAATCTAAAAATGATTATGTTATGTGGTTAGATGCAGATGGCTCAATGCCTGCGAGTATGGTTAAAAAAATGATTGAAACAACTCTAAAGGATGAAGAAAAAATTATTATTGCTTCAAGATTTGTTGATGGTGGCGGTTACAAAGGAGTCAAAGAGATTGGTAAGACGTCAATATTTGATGCTATTAAAAATGTTAAAAATTCTAAAGATTCAGTTTCTGGAATGTTGGCATCTATAGCTTTCAATAAATTACTAATAATTCTTTTATCAAGTTCAATAAAAGATATTACAAGTGGATTTATTATTGGAAATAAAAAATATTTTCACAAATCTTATTTTGCTAATTCTTCATATGGAGAATACTTTGTATATCTTTCATCAGGTTTAATGAAAGAAAATTTAAATATTAAAGAAATTGGATATATATGTGAAACTAGAGTTCATGGAGAATCAAAAACAGCTAATAGTATTTTACAACTTATAATGCGTGGTATACCTTATATTAAGGCCGCTATATTATGTAGAATAAAATAATGAATATTGTTGATAACACAGGAAATTTGCTTGCTACAGTCATTAAATTTGATAACATTTCAGATGGTAAAAATTTTATAACAGATAACAATTCAGAATTTCAGCTAGCAGCTTTTGCTCTTGATGAAACTACCATTATTGAGAGACATTATCATCCAAGTCAAAAACGAAATATAAAAAAAACAACAGAAGTATTAGTAGTTTTAGAAGGAGAATTATCTATTCAAATTTATGATAAAGATCTAAATTTTATAAAAGATGTTTTGATAAAAGAAAAAGATACTATTGCACTTATCGACGGGGGTCATGGAATAACCTGTAATAAAGATACAAAGTTCATAGAGGTAAAACAAGGTCCTTACGATGAAAAAATTGATAAAAAGAGATTCTAGTTTGATAAGAGTATTTGAACCAAAAACAACTATACAAGATAAATTTCAAGTAATGAAAACATTGTTTAATAACAATCTTTCTGGGACAAGTCCGGTAGTAAGTGATTTTGAAAAAAAAGCTGCAGAAAAATTTGGCAGAAAGTACGCAATTGCAGTATCAAATGGAAGTGTGGCGCTAGACGTAGCATTTCAATCGTTGAATTTAGAAAAAAATGATGAAGTGATTCTTCCATCTCACACAATAATTTCATGTTTATCTGCTGTAGTAAGATCAGGTGCAACCCCAATTTTTTGCGACGTAGATTCTATTAATTGGAACATGACTCTAAAAAATATAGAAGAAAAAATTTCTTCAAGAACAAAAGCAGTACTAATGGTTCATACTTTTGGATTACCATCGCAAGCTAAAGAGATAAAAAAATTTTGTGAAGAAAGAAATATTATTTTGATAGAGGATACTGCTGAAGCACACGGGCAACAATATGATAGTCAGCTCTGCGGTACTTTTGGAGAAATTTCTACATTTAGTTTTTATGCAAATAAACATATAACTACTGGTGAGGGTGGAATGTTGATGACTGATTCATTAAAATTATATAATCAATTTAAGCAAATTAGAAATCTTGATTTCACAAACGAAAATAGATTTCAGCACAATAATCTTTTTTGGAACTATAGATTAAGTGGCCTTCAGGCATCTCTTGGGATATCACAATTAAACAATCTAGAAAAAGTAATTAGATTAAAAAGAAAACAGGGAACATACTATCAGAAATTATTTATGGATTTTTCAGAGCTTCTAAGCACTCAAGCAGACAGTGCCTATGATGTAAAAAATCATTATTGGGTATTCGGAATACTTTTAAAGAAAGAAAATATTCGAAATAATTTAATGAAATTATTGTTAGATGAGGGGATTGAAACAAGACCTTTTTTTTGGCCCCTACATCTTCAAAACGCACTTCCAGATAATTTTAAAAATTCAAGTGAATTACTACCTGTTTCAGTAAATTTAGGAAAAAATGGTTTATATATTCCTATTGGCCCACATATAAATAAAAAAAATCAAAGATTTATCGTAAGGTCACTTATCAAACACATTAAGACCATTTAATTATTTTATAAGCTTCAATCAAATTTTTTACAATATGGTCAGGCTTGAAATCACTTTTATACCTATATTTATCGTTTTTAATATATATAGTCTTCATATTACATTTTTTACCCAATTCAATATCCGTGTCTTTATCACCTATAACCCATGAATTTTTGAGAGATATATTGTAGTCAGCTCTTGCTTGAAGAATCATACCAATGTTTGGCTTTCTATTTTTAGACGGATTCTCAGGCGTGGATGTATCAAAATAAATATTATCAATCCGACCATTGTTATCAATAATAATGTTAATGATTTTATCATTTATTTTTTCAACAGATTTTTCATTAAAGTATCCACGACCAACCCCGCTTTGATTTGAAACAATAATATTTAAATAATTTAACTCACTTAATTTTGAAATAGCTTTTAAATTTTTTGATGAAATTTCGATTTTGTCAATACTATGTAGGTAGTCGACATCTTTATTAATCGTTCCGTCTCTATCAAAAAATATTGCACCTATTGATTTATCAAAGTTTGGATTAAGTTTTGTTGTTGAAATATTTGTAAGTTCAGGATGTTCAAGAAGTTCTATGTTGTATTTTTCAAGAACAGGGTTTTCAACTGGATTCTTTATCCAGTCTTTTGATAAAAAGTAAACGTCGGGTTTTATTTTTTCAAGGAAATAGTTTGGGATCAAATCGTCAAACATACATATAAAAAGCTCATTATCATAAACGTCCAGATCATTTAATCTTTCGACTAATTTTAGGATTGGCCTTTCATTTCCCTTATATAAGCGAATACTTTCATCAGAATTAATTAGTACTACAAGCTTGTCAACTTTAGACTTACAGAAATCTAAAGCAAACTTATGACCTTCATGTAGGACATCAAATGAACCGCTAATTACACCAATTTTGTTATTATTTCTTGAAGTATTAAGTGCTTCTAATAAATTTTTTGTATTGTTAAATATCAATTTTTCAGAGTAATTGAATTTTCAATATTCATACAAATTAGTTGACCAATTGTTATATGTGATTGCTGTACTATACCAGGAATTTCTGAAGGAATAGATAAAGTAACATCTGATATATTTTTTAAATTATCAATATTTTTACCTGTCATGCATATTACTTTAAGACCCATTTCTTTTGCTTTATTACCAGCTTCAATAATATTTTCACTTTTTCCAGATGTGCTTAATAAAAATAGAATGTCATTCACATTCCCAATAGCTTCAATCTGTTTAGAAAAAACATATTTGTATCCAAAATCATTACTTATAGAAGTTAAAACTGAAGTATCAGTATTTATTGATATCGCAGCAATTGGTGCTCGATTTTTCATAAATCTTCCAACTAATTCAGCAGCAAGATGTTGAGAGTCTGAAGCAGAGCCTCCGTTTCCACAAAATATAATTTTTCCACCGTTGTTGAGTGTGTCAATGCAAATTTCGGAAGCTTTTTTTATTATGTCAATAAGTTCTAATTGGAATAGAGCTATTTCTGATGATTCATTTAAATAACTTAGCATCTCTTTCGTTGAAATTTTTTTCGAGTCAAATTTTTTATTCATACTATTTGTTTTACAAAATCATACTAATATTAAAAAATTAGGATAACTATTCGAATCTAATTATGAACAGAAATACAGTAGTATTAGCCCAACCTTGGGGAGGTCTTGGAGATAACCTCCAGTATTCAAATCTTCCGAAACTTTACAACAATCAAAATTATGATTTTAAAATCTCTTACTTTAATTTCGAAAGAAATAAAAACATATATAATTTTTGTTGGAAATTAAACCCTTATTCAAGTGGAAAAACAATCATGAAACCTAATATTGGATGGAATAAGTGGATTGATAATTATAAAGCAGTTTTAAAAAATAGAGAATTAAATGCTATACAAGTTATAAATGTTTGTCATGGTTTTGAAGCCGGAGATGGTTATCCTTCAATATATCTGGATAATAATTACAACCTAAGACCAATTGACTTTAAATTTGTGGCTGATTTTAATGCAATATCCAGCATACCTTCTGAAAATGGATGGAATTATATATTTGATCAAATTAAAAACTATAAATATACATCCTTGCAATTTCCAACTGTCAAAGATCTTAAAAACAATTCAGATTTTTTTGAATCAAAAGAAAATATAAATGTAAATTCAATTTTTGATACAATTGACATCTTGTCTAGAACAGATACTTTTATTTGCCTATATTCTGGTTCACAGACATTAGCAGCAGCTTTAAGAAAAAAGATAGGTAGACCAAATAAAATTATTTCTTTTATTCCTAATCCCGAAAAAATAGAAAAATATGATGGTAGATTTATGTTTGATAATGTAGATTATGAAACGATTGATGGAAATCATGAAGGAAAAATGAATGATAAAAAAATTGAAAAGTACACAAAAATTTTAAATTACTTAACTTAATTTTTTATAATCAATTAATTTTACATTTGGCTTTTTATCTCCGGCGATATTTACACCTGATTTTTGAACTACACTTGATGCCATATTTTGTGCAAACATTAAAGAATCCAAAATATTATATTTTTTTAAATATTTTGATACAAAGCTAGCTAAAAAAGTATCTCCCGCTCCCGATAGATCTCTTACGTCTACTTCATTATTTACAGGATATATTTTTTCATCATACTGAAATCCTCTACTTCCCAAAGTAACAATAAACTTTGAAAGGTGATCTTTATGTAAAGAAATAAAATTTTCAGATTTTAAATATTCTAAATGATTTATCTTTATAAAATTTGCACCTAAGCACCATTCGTCTAAAGATTTACTAGTTTGTAGAAAAGTAATTTTACTTTTTTGAAATATCTCTGAAATGTGTGAGGTATTTAAGAAACCTTTGTCATAATCAGAGACAATAACAGCATTATATTCTGAAATATCTAAATTATGAAACTTATCATAATTATCGTCACTTGGAAGATTATCGTTTTCATCAAGCCTTAGTAACATTTGGTTGCTTTTTGAATCAATAAATCTAGTTTTTGTAATCTTATTTGAGTTCGTAACAAGGTCACAGTCAATCCCTAATGATGATAGATTATTTGCTACATTACCGGCCATTCCAATATTGGTTGTTTTGTTGATTGGCTCTATTACGGGTACAGGCGCTTCAGGACTAACCCTTTCAATCTTTCCATATAAGAAAATGTCTTCACAAGAATCTCCAACTACTAAAACTTTCACAACTTTATTCTATTTGATTTAAATATTTTTCGACTGAGCAAAATTTGTAATTATTCCATATTTGTTTTGAACATGTATTAAATTGGTATCTTTCTAACAATTCATCTGGAAAATCTATGTAATTTATCGAGACACCCATCTTTTCACTGATTATCTCACCAATTGATTGAAAACTTCTTGGTGAGCCTGTTCCTAAATCAAATATGCCAGAAGACTTATCATTATCAAGGACTAAATTTATAACATCATCAACAAAAATAAAGTCTCTATAAAAGTTAGGAGATCCCTTAAAGAGTGTTATTTGTCCTTCATTTTTAGCCTGATAAAGAAAAGTACTTACTGGACTAGCTTGACCAATCATTATTTTATTTTCCTCACCAGGACCATAAACATTAAAGTATCTGAAACCCTGAATTAATTCAAATTTGTCTATGTTGTCACTTACCCAATTATCAATTTCTAATTTTGAAATTGCATATTCATTTAAAGGATCAAACCCTTCTTCATTATTTCCATAGACAGATGCAGAAGATGCATATTTTATAGGAATCTTATATTGAATAGCTTTTTTGAAAAGCTCAATTGAATATTCATAATTGTATTTATTTAATAGTTGTTTATTAGTTTCACGAGTGTTTGTCACAGCGCCTTGATGAAGAATTAATTTAATATCTTCCCAGTTATTAAAATTAGATAAAAAATCAAAACACTCATTCTTTTCTAACCTCAGAATATTATTATTCTTTTCAAGATTATTCAAAAATCTTTTTCCAATAAAACCATCTGAACCAGTGAGTAAAATCATTTTAATATTTTAAATATTTCAATAATCTAAAAGGTATTATTTTTAAAATATAGGATATAACTTTAAGTTGGAATTTTGGGTAAATTATTCCATTTGAGTTTAAATTTTTCAAAATAAAATTTCCAGCACTCTCAGGTGTCATAACAAAAGGAGGGTCTTTATGGTCTTTAGACATGTTTGTTATTATTTTCCCAAATCTTATAAACAAATATTTTTTAGGATTTAAAAATTTTATAGAAGTTTCTAATTTCCTTTTTGATAAACCATAGATGTAGTTTTTGTGTCTAGGCCTTACAGCAGCCATTGATGAAATATAAATATATTTATTTATGTTTTTTAAATTATTTTCAAATGTCCTTGTCAGGACATAAGGTACTTGAAAATTTATAAAATCTGTTTTATTGATTTCTTCACTTGTAGGTATTTGAGAAATTCTGTTCTCTGCCAAGAAACCATTGAAAAAAATAATTTTAAGATTATTCTTATTTGCTAAAAAATTTATTATTTTTTCTGAATCTGAAATATAATCATCAACTTTTAAAAATGAATTTTGTTGTGTTCTATTATCACCTCTAGATACTAAATAAATATTAAATCCTTTTTTATCAATTAATTTAATAAAGCTGTTTGCAACTTCAGAAGAGCTTCCGATTATAACAATATTTTCTTTTTTCATCCGAAAAGTCCAGATAATAAGAAAAATCCACCAAAAAGCAATAAAGATAAAGACATTCTTTTATCACTAATAAGTAAATCTATAATTTCTTCAGAATTTTTATTACTTGTATTATTTGTAAATATAAAAACAAAAAAAACAAAGGCAACTAATGAACATATTAGATAAATTGATGATAAATTATTTAAATAAAGCGTCTTAATCAGTATTAACCAAATTATATACGTTACAGTTGCGATCAAAAAAGAGGACTTAACAATAAAATCAAGCTCGGATAGTTTATAGTTATCATTTAAAAAATTTTTTATTTTTGTATCAATTATTTCGCTGTTGTTTAAGATTGAATATTTTTTTGCAGAGACAATTCCAAGTGAGGTGAAAAATACAAATAGAAGTAGTGGAATTGATAAGTCTATTGCCAACGCAATAGAACCAACTAATAATCGCACAATAAATAAAAATGCAATAACCAATATGTCAAAATATTTTATGTATTTAAAAAGATAAGAATAGCTTAATGTTGTCACCACATACAAAAATGAATAAACCAGCACTGTATTATTTGAATAGAATAGTCCTATTTTTCCAAAGACTAATGAAACAATTAAGACAAACTGAGCATTTCTTATTGAAATTTTACCTGAAGCAATAGGTCTTTTATTTTTAGTTGGATGTTTTAAGTCAGATTCTAAATCAAATATATCATTTAAAACATATGTAGAAGAAACAATCAATGAAAAATATAAAAAAATAAAAGTTAAATCACCAATTTTTTCTAAATTTATTTCACCATAAGCAATTAACGGTATAAAGATTGTAAGATTTTTTAACCACTGTTCAATCCGTAGTAGCTTTACATAATGTTTCATAACTCACATAATACTCGACAAATTTGAACTTTATTTATTCTTCTTTTTACAATGACTAACATTGTAAATAGTGAGCAATAATAACTATTATTTTCCAAAAATTGATGGAGTAAAGTTTAAATTAAAAGACATTAAATCTGACGAATTCATTCTTATGACACATCTTGGTTTAGGAGATCAAATTATATTAAACGGTCTTGTTAATCATCTTTCAGATAAATTTAAAAAAATTCATCTTACTGTTCATTCAAACACTATTGAAAATATTCAATATTTATACTCCTTAAATAAAAAAATAAACCTTATTGAATTACCTAAAGATGATGAGCTAAATACACTTGAAAGATACTCAACCAAAAATAAATTAGAAATTCTTCAATTGGGATTTGAAAATGTAAAAACCATCCCTTTTAATCTTGCTTATTATCGTCAATTAAAAATTCCATATTCATACTCAATGAAATATTTTTTTAAACCAGAAGATCACAAAAAAGAATATAATCTCCAAAAAGAATTGATAAATTATTATTCAGCAGACCCATCTGATATTGTTTTGATACATAATGAGTCCTCCAAAGGAGTTTTTGAACTAAAAAATATATATTCAAATAACAATATATATGTAACTAAAGAAAGTGATATTTATAACAATTTATTTCTATATTCAAAAATAATTTCAGATGCAAAAGAAATACATTGCTTAGATAGTAGTTTTCTTCATTTAGTAGAGCGTACTAAAACAAATGCAAAACTTTATTTTCATGATTTGTTTGGGGCAAGCGTTAGATTGTTTAAAAATTGGTACTATATAAGATATGATCATTGAAATTCCAATTTCTGTTGGAGAACTTATTGATAAATTAACTATTTTAGAAATTAAAAAAGAAAAGGTTCAGAATAAAGAAAAATTAGCCAACATTAATCACGAATATAAAAATCTAAGTGAATTGGTAGCAAAATTAAAAGATAAAAATCAAAATGAGTATACGACAATGTTTAATGAATTAAAAAAGATAAACCTTAAATTATGGGAAATAGAAGATAAGATCCGAATTTTAGAATCTGAAAAAAAATTTAATGAAGAATTTATTGAACTAGCAAGAAGCGTCTATTTTACAAATGATGAGAGGTTTGATTCAAAAAATAAGATAAACAAATTTTTTGGTTCTGAATTTGCTGAAGAAAAGCAGTATATTGAATACAAATAAGTAAGTTGATAATGTTTAAAAATTATTTTACATTAATTGGTATTTCGTTTTTAATAATTTTTTCATCAAACTTTGCGAAATTATATTCATCAGAAAATAATAAAATTTTATTTTCTTCACTTTTATTTATCATTTCTTTAACTTTGTTTAATTTTTTTTATTTAGCAAAAAAATGAATAAAGTAGATAATGATTTATCAATAAAATTGAAGAATTCTTTACCATATGTGGTACTACTTTTTATTACATTTATAACTCAAAATGCTTATTTAAATATAGAAACAATCGAGTGGGATATTGCATCTTATCTAATTTCCACTCAAGATATCAAATCTGGTTTTTTACCAAACACTACTCAATGGGAATCAAAAGGTCCTATTTTTATTTATGCATATTTTTTTCTTTCAAATATTGCTTCAGGATCTTTAGTTGCCTTTAAATTATTGAATGATTTAATTCTCTATTTAATTGCTGTAATTTTATTTCAACTTCTTGTAAAAAAATTAGATGGCATCTTTATTTCTATTTCAGGAAGTATTTTATTCCTTTTACTTATGAGTCAAAGCTGGGCCTTGAGCGGTTACTCAGAGTTATACGCTTTATTATTTATATCTTTAGCTATTTTAGTAATTTCAAGATTCAGATATTCAAATATTCATTATGGATTAGCTGGACTGATTCTATCCATAGCGACTTTAATCAACCAAGGAACAATAATATTTGTAATCCCAATCATCATTTCAGAATATGTTTCAAATAACAAAAGAAACTATATTGCAAAAATAAAAATGTTGGCTATCGGAGGCTTACTTCCTCATATGTTTTTTTTAATTATTTATAGTTTAAATAATTTATTAAATATTTATATTGCGACTTTTGTGACAATCCCATTTGCATACATACAAGCTCAATATGCCAACCTGTATGAACTTACTGTTTTTTTTAGAGAAATAGCGGAAGTAAATTTTTATGTTTATTTATCAATTGTCAGTCTTATGGTTTTTACACTATCAAATTTTTTATCTTCGCCACGTTTAAAATTTAAATATGAATTCTTTGATTTACATAATCAGTTAATTATTTTTGGTCTTATATTTTATTTCGTTGGATCTCATAACTATTATCATCATTTGATATTCTTGTTATTTTTTATTCCCTTTATTTCTTTTAAATTGATAAATGATAATCAAAAAATTTTTTTTTCAATTGTTATCTTGTTAGGTCTTTTAATGAATCTAAATACCAATATTGAAAAGTCAATTAGCAATTTATCAAAAGCATCTTCTATTCAGACAGAATATCCTTTATATAACTTATCGAAAGAAATAAATTCTTATTTTACTAACGAATATACAGTTCTTGCTTTTGACTACAATCTTATTTTGTTTTATCTTGATAAAAAAAATTACTCATACATTGTCCACCCATCAAACCATTATGAGCAAGAGATAATAACTGTACTAACAAATCTTGAAAAATTAGAACCAAATTATATTTCAAATATGATTGATTCTGAGCCTGATGTGATAATTTGTAATCCCACAATGATAATCAGAGGAGAACCAGTTAAGTTAAATAGTTTATTTAATTGTGAAATAAGTGATTACAAAAAAAACTACACGAAACTTGATACAAGTGAGTACCTAATAGACAAAAATTTAAACTACTATTTTGACCCTTATAAAGAAATTAGTGTCTTTATTAAAAGATAAATTTAAGACCAAATATTTGAAAATATAGAGTTTACTAATTGTGGTATTAGATCATAAAAATCTTTTGATTGTAAATTTGGTGACTCTATATTTACTTTTCCATAAACAAATCTTTCTTGAAAAAATAATGTTGAGATAGTTGAAAGAGAAATTATTATTTTGTTATTTATATCTTTGAGCAACTTATTATTTTTGAAATCATATATTATCTTTATGGTTAGTGGAACCAACAAAATACTAAATATTCTGCTTGTGTCTAATCCCAGGCTTGTTGCAGCAATCATAATTAATAAAGCAAATAAGTATTGTCTTGATTCACTCCAAGGTCTTGCAAACAATAAATAAAGAAAAAGGAACAGTACCCCTAGGAAACCAGACCATAAATATTCAAGAAAATTATTAGAGATAAAGTCAACAGAATTCTTTAATACGCCATCATTAAAAATAAATCTAATCCGAGACCTTCCAGAAAAATTAATAAAGGTTAAAAATCTATTTATGATAAAAAAACCAAGTAAGAATGATGTACTGGTAAAGACAAAGTAATTTTTTATATTTTTCTGGATGTACAAAACTCCAATTGTAAAAATTGAAAACAAAGCAATTGCATAGTGATTAATTGTTAGTATCAAAAATAATATAAAGAATTTACTATCTATATTGTAATTAAGGGCTCTTTTGCATATTAGAACTAAAATATATACAGATAGTATGTCAACATATCCAACAAACCATGAAACTGTAACAACCCAGCCTGAAATCAAAAATAAAGCAGAATAGTTTCCAAGAAAATTAAGCTCTAAACAAATTAACAAAATGAAAAATTGTATAAACAAATAAGTAATAATTAAATATCTATCTAACGTTTCTATATTCAGGACATTTCCCAAAACAAGCAACAATGGTGATTCTATAAAAAATTGCGTTAAGTTATCTGTTTCATTAAACAAATTTTTACTTATATTGAAATGATCTTCGATATAGTCTATAAAAGTCACCTTATACACAATATGAACCAAAACTTGTACAAAAAGATAATTAAAGAAAAAGTTCATGTTAATTTTTTTTACAAACATACAAACTATCTTAATAAAAATAAATTTGCAGGATCTTAATATATATAATGATTGAATGAAAACTATGGTGAAAAAATTTTGATTATTTCTTTATTAACCCTACTTATTAAATATATGTTTTTCTATATTTTTATTTACTGCAGTGGTAAATCCTTATTTATAATTTATGAATTTGTAACAAAACATAAGACACCTGAAAAAATTTTATTTACAAATAAAACAACTCTTTATCCTGTAGTAGGTTTATTTACTATTGGAAATTTGTTAATAATATTTAATTTTATTTTTCCTCTTGAAAATACTTTTGTTTATGTTTTATTATTTTTTTTCAACACACCAGCAATACTTAAATCAAATATAAAGTTAAACATTAATTTAAATAATCTGGTTAAGTATCTAGTTTTACCAACAATTTTGGTGATCTCAACGTTTGATACAAGTTTCAATTATGATGCTGGCTATTATCATATTTATCATCAAGCTTGGTTGAGAGAGTCGAATTTAATACTAGGGTTCGTAAATATTTTTTGGCCTCTTGGTATGTCCTCAATATATGAATATATATCTTCAATTTTATGGTTTGATACTAGTTTTGTTCTATTACATTTTTTAAATTTAATTTTTATACATTTTTTCTATAATTTCTTATTTGAAAACATTGTCAATAATGAATTTAAAGACTTAAAAGTAGCTTCAATATTTTTACTAATTTATTCATTTATTGATAATTTTGGAATAGGTGGCGGGAGAAATGGGTTTATTTACATTCAAGGTGTAGGTAAACAAGATGTAGCAGTAGGTATATTGTTTTTCTATGTTTCTATTGTTTTAATAAAGGCAATTAAAGATAAAAATTTTTCAAAAATTGATATGTTTTTTGTTTCTTTATTAATTTTATTTTTATACGAAATAAAGCTTTCTAGCATTATTATTGTTCTCATTTATTTATGGTATCTTCTGAGAACATTCAGTAGTGGGATACATGATTTTAAAAGCATTATGCTTTCAAACACTTTTGCAATTTCAATATTTTTAATTTGGACTCTTAAAAGTTTCTTAACAACGTCTTGTTTAATTTTCCCAGTTGCAGTTACATGCTTTGAAAATATTAGCTGGTATGTAGCTGGTTCAACTGAGGCTTACGAAGGGATTACAAAATTTGCAAGTTCTTCTTACGATTTTTCTATTTCATTCATTGAATGGGTAAAAGAAACAGGTTCTTTTGAATATAGGAGACAGGTATTCTCAAATTTTGTATTTTCATTTCTATTTGTTGTTGCTATTCGAATAATATTTTTTCGAGACAAAAAATTAAACATTAACAATCAAAAAATTATTTTTATTTGCGTATTATTTGTTATTATAAATTTGATTTATCTTTTGTTTTATGGGCCAATACCTAGATATGCAGTTGGCGTGTGTCTATTAATAATTTCATTAATAGGTTTTTTCTCAAAAGATATTTTTAAGAAATCTCCATTATTAGTCACTTCATTATTTGTTATTTTATCAATATTTTTTGTCGTTAGATCTGCCTCGTATGTTTCTTTTTTTAATAATGATGATTTTAGACTTTTTGACCCTCGAACAAATAATGAAATTTATATAGATATTGGTTTTTCTCAGTTTAATGATAACTGGGTAATACCTAGTGACGGTGATCAGTGTTGGGCAAATATTGGTTGCTCAATGGCAAAAGCAGATGTTTTAATCAATGATGGATTTTTTAAAACTGCATACAGGATTATTAATTCTTCTTAAAATTAATTTATGGTAAAAACAGTAACAAGATTTTTTATTTTAACTTTATCAAATTATTTAACTTTAAATCTCAGTAAAGATGTAGACGTTGATCAACTAGTAAAAGATATTGAATCAATATCTCTTAACGTAAACATAACTTATGAAAGCTTATATTTATCAGTTTCTTTTCTAATTTCTTTAGTAAGTATTTTTCTAATTTATTTCTTTCGACCTTTTTCAGAAATGTACTTAATATACTATTTAAAGATATCGTATTACTTCTTTATTAACTTAGTTTCTTTATCAAGTGTGTATATTGTTTTAAGGATTGTTGGATATTCAAGATTAAATTTATTAATTTATCTTTTGTTTATGTCAATTTTTTTACTCTTATCTGAAAAAATATCTAAAAATATTCAAAAGCCTTTCTAAATTTTATGAAATTACCTGAAATTAACTAACTTATTTAATAAACTATCCTATTTTTTATTTCAATCATTGATTTAGTTAATTTATCAAAATCTTTTTCAATTAAGTAAATATCTGTATCAGTTATTTCAGAATCAATTACTTCATAAAATAAGTCAATGTTATTTGTTGTAAAATGTTTTATGAATTTACTAATTTTTGAATTTAGAACTTTAACAAGCTCCTCAGAACTTTCTATATTACAAACAATAGGAAGAGATTTTACGTATTTCGAAGGCACTTTCTCATAACTATCCCATTTTAATAGCCATAAAAGTTTTGCATATTTAATAGTTTTAGTGGATACAAGTTTGTTATATTTAAACCATTCATCATAAAATTGTAAAATTTTCTTATCATTTTCATGATAAAATAAAAAGAAATCTTGATTTTGATTTTGATTAACTTTTATTCCAAAAACTTTCTTTATTTTTGGAATGTATCCAAAACTATTAAGTTTATAGTTTAGGACCGTTAGCAAAGATTGGTCCCATCGATGATTAAATTTATCACTTTCTTTAGGAATTATTAACTCTTCTACATTTGATTTATCTCTCCATAAACTTGCAAGCTCTCTAGATTTATCATTTTGCCAATCAAACCCTACAAATCCACCTGTTAAATTTCGTTTATTTAAAAATTTATCAGGAAGTTCAAGAGTTTTTATAGTGGATATATGAGTTAAGTCTTTTACTCTTTTTGCACTCATCGGGCTAAAAAACCCTTTGCAAGTAAGAACAATTAAAACAAAAATAAAATTTTTGTTAATAAGATTTGCGGAGTCTAACCAAATCACTTTTCCTTTGCTTCTCTTTAGTTCTTGCCAAATTATATTTGGCTTCCAAGCATAAGCACCTAATGTTCCATGAGTATCTCGTTTTGAAATGAATTCTTTATTTGAGCTAAAATCAAATTTAGTTATTACTACCGATTTATATTCTTTTGATAATTCAGTAATTTGGTCTACGCTCATCCCAAGATCATAAACATAAATCTTATTGATAAAGTTTAGCCCTATTAAATTATCTAATAGTTGTTTTAGTGTATTGAAAAAAAAGCTATCTGAACCGGTTACAATTGTAAAATTTTTATCATATAAAGTTTTATGAACAATTAGGTTGTAAATGCCACAATAAAATAAGGTAAAATAGTCAGCTATATAAAAAGGTAAATCAGAAATAAAATTTAGTAAAAAATTAACTTTCTGAGAGTTTTTAATTTTGTTTAAAATCATATAATTTATTATTTTAACAATAGGGGATTTGTTACTAATTAAAACTATATAAAAATATAGGTAGTTAAAACTCATGTGGGCGTTACAGGATTTGAACCTGAGAGTTGCTCTATATTTGTAAGATAAGTTTTATTAATTCAACCATTACAAAGCCACGTTGCAGTTGTAAATGATTTTCCATTTGAACAGTGAAGAATCCACTGAGAATCAGCTTTTTCCATCCCGGGATCTAATTTCCATTTTTCATAGGATACACATCTTCCCCAAGCTCCATCTGTAGTTTTTTCACATATAAATGGGCTACCCTCGATAACTTCTCCATAATCATCAATAAAATTAGTTAATCTAAATTTATCTTCGTCATAGTTGTACATTTGTGTAGTAGTAGTTGTTTCGTAAGGCCCAATAGTCTGAATCAGACACTCTTGAGAAGCCTTTAATCCATTTTTATCAACTACTTCTATACGATATAAGAATGTTGTATCTTTAGAATATGTGTCTTTATTAAACGACCAGTTCTGAGTATATGTTATCTTTTCATTTACCGAGGGAAACGTATCCCAAATTGTAGGATCATATTCGAAAGTACTGTCCTCAACATAACTTATAACTTCAGCTACAGAATAGGATTTGGCAGTAACGGTAAATACAATTTTAAAATCACTTGGTAGGCTTACTTCTTTTGGACATTCGACGATAGAAACACTTGGCGGTAAAATTTTCGCTTTTGTCGTAGTCGTAGTAGTTGTCGTAGTCGTAGTAGTTGTCGTAGTCGTTGGCTTGGTCGTAGTTGTAGTTGTTATAGATGTTATAGAACCATTGCATTGTTCTGTATAAATATTATTAGAGTTTTCAAAAAACAATAAAAATGTGTAATCACCATTTTTACTTGATTTAAAGATATATTCAGCTTCATATGAAGTATTTTTGTTTACATCCTCCAGATCTTTATAGAAATCATTTGCTAAACCCTGTCCTTTTATTGAGCCATTAAAAAGCTTATCTTCTTTTGATAAAACCTGTAGATTTATATAAACTAATGATTCATTTGAATCATTTACTAAATTGCAATTAAAAATAAATGCTGGTTCATCTTCCAAAGATTCGATAACTTCAGGATTATCCGAGCAAGAAATAAAGAAAACCAATACGATAATTAAAAGTTTTTTTATAATAGTCTCTCCATTACATTATTGTATTAAAATTTGACTTAGATTCCCATGTGTAAAAAAAATTTCTGAAAAACCCTTGTGGGCGCTACAGGATTTGAACCTGTGACACCTTACTTGTAGGGGAAATGCTCTAGGGAAATAAGCTATTAAGCTTAATCTTTTTATTTAATAAATATATTCTCAAAATTTAAAAATAATATGGCTTCCTTATTAGGAATATTGATTGAAAAA
>MDSV01182895.1_pt1 | contig 50686 bp, 33 predicted proteins | sample 810851 | NCBI WGS metagenome assembly MDSV01 (sample SAMN05326640, study PRJNA326480) | marine metagenome | isolation source: seawater | place: Atlantic Ocean: North East | collected 2012
ACCACCTCGGAAATATGATAAATGATCCTTTTCCCACCCCTTACCCTTCATCGGGATTTGACTTAGATGCTGTTGGAGTAATACATGAACAACCCTTAAAAGTAAAAAGTGAATTTTATATAGAAAATTTTAAATGTTATAATGGTTTAATAGAATTTACCATTAATGAGTTTATTAATAAAGAGATTATTATTTCCATAGTAGATATAAATGGAAAAAAATTAATTGAAAAAACAATAAATAATATAGATGGAAAATTTGAATTTAAAATGAATTTAAATTACATAAAATCAGGTTTATATTTACTGAAAATTAATGCAGAATTAGAATTTTTTACTCGAAAAATATTTATTCAATGATTTATAAATTAAAATATTTACTAATTGTATTTTCTGTGATTTCTTGTGTAAAATTAAATCCCGAAGAAGTAAATACCAATATTACATTAAATGGAAACGGACTTATTTTAATTGGAAACGAAGGTAACTTTCAAAATGGAAATGCCTCTCTTTCTTCTTATAATATTAACACTCAACAAACTACAAATAATATCTATCAAGCTATAAATCAAGAATTAATTGGCGATGTTCTTCACAGTATTTATCACTCAGATCATTTACTTTATTTAGTGGTTAATAATTCAGGTAAAGTAATTGTAATTGATGACGAAAGTTTGGAGAAGAAAATGGAAATTCGAAATCTTGTTTCACCTAGAAAAATCATTAAAGTAGATAACTCTAAATTTTATATTTCAGATTTATATGCAAGTGAAGTTACTGTTTACAATAATTATGACGGTGCTATTGAAAAAATCCCAGTTGACGGATGGTGTGAGGATATCATAATTCAAAATGGCAAGGCCTACATATCAAATATCACTAATAATCAATTATATGTCGTAAACACTTCCAATGACAATATTTTTGACAGTATTTCAGTGGGCTCAAATCCTGTATCAATTAAAGAGGATTCAAGAGGGAATATTTGGGTTTTGTGCCAAGGTAATTTGACAAATAATGAAAACCCTAGCATATCAATTATTGAAACAAATACAAACTTAATACTAAAGTCATTTACTTTAACCAATAACTTTAGCTATCCTTCTTCATTAGATATAGATATCCAAACCAATCAAATTTATTTTATTAACAAACATATCTACAAAATTCAAAATTTAGATGATACAGTTGCCAATGAAATTTGGTTCAATAACAATAACAATTTTTACAACTTAAAAATTAATCCTTACACAAAAGATATTTTTATTTCTGATGCTAAGGATTATGTACAAAATGGAACTTTATACATAATCGACAGCATTGGAAATTTTGTAGAAGAAATTGCAACAGGAATTATACCAAAGTCAATAGTTTTTTAAATCTATTATTCTTCAGTAAAGAATTTTTCAAACCCAATCAGGGTTAGTTTAATATCTTTATTTTTACTATTGATATCTCTAAAGTTTTTAATTACTTCTTGTATCTCTTTACTCATGGTATGACATTTTTTAGCACTTATTTTTACTTCACTTCCATAAGGAATGTTTTGAAGAGTGGTCATAAGGGCACCTTTATTTAGAAAAGATACTATTTGAGCAAATGAAATTACAGTTTTGTTATTTTTTTCATCAACGTGCGAGATAAAAGCTAGCTCATAGCTGGTTCTCAATAAGAAAAACATTGATAATACAAAACCTATACCCACACCTATTAATAAATCTGTTAGTAAAACTGCAAATATTGTTACGACAATAACCAAACCATTTTCCCATTTAGTTCTAAATTGTCTTATAATTTCATTAATCTTTACTAATTTAATTCCAATTAAAATTAAAATTGCGGCTAAGGAAGCTAAGGGAATGGTTTCTAAAATCTCAGGAAAAATAAATACACTAGCAATCAAAAATAATCCATGATAAAAAGAAGATAATTTTGTTTTGGCATGAGCATTAATATTGGCAGAACTTCTTATAATGACCATAGCAACTGGTAATCCACCTAACAAACCAGAAATAAAATTTCCAATTCCTTGAGCTTTTAATTCACGGTTAGTTGGAGTTATATTTTTTTCAGGATCTAACTTATCAGTAGCTTCCAAACATAACAAAGATGCGATGCTTCCAACCAAAGCTAAAGTAATCGCATGTATATATACATTTTTATTAGCAAAAAAAGAAAAATCCGGGGTTACCAACAAATCCATGTAATTACCATCTGATAAACCATCTGGTAAATCTATCAAATGTGCTTGTTCTAAGACGGTCATTTCTGCAAAACTACCGCCAACTAAAATAAAAAGTTGATTCATTAAAGCACCAACTCCAACTACTAGTAAGGGAACAGGAAATAACTTAAGCTTAGGATAATTTTTAATTTTTGGCACCTCCCATAGCAATAAGATTCCCATAGAAATTATAAATATAAAAATAGCTCCAAGAGTTAAATGTTGTAAACTATATAGAATTTCAGAAAACGTGTTTTCTCCGTCTATTTGTCTAAATGCCATATCTCCTATAATGTCGTTATCGTCACCTAGAGCATGAGGAATTTGTTTTAGAATTAATGTAATTCCAATAGATGCTAACATTCCATGAATTACAGAAGTCGGAATAAAATATCCAACAATCCCTAGTCTAAATAATCCCATCAAAAATTGAATTATTCCTGATAATACAAGAGCTAGTAAGAAACCTTCGTATCCTAAATCGGTAATAGCAGCAACAACTATTGTAATTAAACCAGCAGCTGGACCGCTTACACCAAACTTAGAACCACTAAAAATAGTGACTATTATTCCTCCGATAAATCCAGCAATAATCCCCGCAAAAGGTTCTGCTTCTGAACCTTGGGCAATGCCAAAACATAGAGGGAGTGCGACTAAAGATACAACTAGACCCGAAGGAATATCATTTTTAAAATAAGAGAGATTAGATTTTGAAAACATTTTTAAATAGTTAAGTTGGTAACCCAACAAATTAATAATTAGTTATTTGAAATTTACAGTTTAATTAACTAACAATTTGGCGGAGGAGAATCTACTTCTTTATATATGCTTATCTCAGAAAACTGAAATGAACATCTAAGTCTATAATTGTAAGGTTTCGTTACTCTAAATGAAATCGATTTAAATAGAAATACATCTGAATCTTCTATTTCTTTTTCTCTTTCATTTTTCTCATTTCCTTCCTTATCCTCATTTTCAAAATCTTTTACGAATTCAACAGATTCGGAAGTAGATAATTTATTTATAGATTCATATATGTCATAACAATAATTTGCCATAAAAACAAATGTAAAAATCATTAAGAATTTTTTACTGATTTCAAAATTTAATATGAATTTACGTGATTTAATACCTAAAAATTTACATTAATATAACTCTTTTATTAGTAAAATAGTTACAATTTTAGTAAAATTTAACATAAAAGTAAATTAACAACACTTGCAAAATCGTTCTAAAAAAAATTTAAACTTTAAAAATTTGATTTTTTGAAACCACTAAAATTTCATCTTTAGTTGACTTAAAATCAATAATATGACTTCCTGTAAATTGTCCAAATGAAGGTAAAATTAATTGATTTAATGACAGATAGTAACAAGGTAATTTAATACTCTGCCTGGCCTTACCTCTAATTTTAAAAGCAGGATGAATATGACCACAAATATTAAAAGTTGATCTTTTAGTGCTTGGGATATGAGAGAAATAAAATGGACCTTTGATTAAGTTTTTAAAAATATTTAAATTTTCTATTTTAAAGTTGATTTTATCATGGTTTCCTAAAATTAAAGTAAAAGTTAGTTTTGAATTATTAAAAAAATCCAACCACTCCTCCCACTCGTGATTGTACGAAGAATGGAATAAATCGCCTAAAAACACTATTTCTTTGGGACCATAGTCTTGTATACCGGATTTAAGTATTTTAAGGTTTTCAAAGGAGACATCTTGGGGAACAAAAATGCCATTTTTATTAAAATGCGAAACCTTCCCAATATGAAGATCACTCAATAATATAATAGACTCTTCTACCCAAAAAATAAACTTTCTATAATCAAAGATTAAAGTTTGATTATTTATTTTTTTAACCACTTTATTCATTTATAGTTTTCTAACATTTTATGAATTCTTTGGTCAAATTCTTCACTACTTAAAGTTTCTCTCAATCTATCGGTTATTATTGGAAATGACAGAGGAGATGGTTTAGAAATTTTATTCCATATTAGTTTTTGATTTTTAATTCTAATTAAGGCATTTCTAAGTCTGCCTTCTTCTAATTGGTATTCAAAAGTTTCTAAAAAGGATTGTTTAAATAGTAAATTATCAGGTTCATAGTCTCTGAACACATCAAAAAGTAATTGAGATCCGGATTGTAAATCTTTATTTTTTTTTCTTTTAGTTGGCATACCGGAGAAAACTAAACCGGAAATTACCGCAATATCTCTAAATTTTCTTCTTGCCATTTCAGATGTATTAATACTTTGATTTAGATCATCGTATAGAAAAGAATCATCCCATAAATTGTTCTCTACAATGTGATCCAGATTTAGAAATTCATCGCTTAAAAGTTCAAATCCATAATCGTTATATGCTAATGAAAATGTAATTGGTCTTAAAAGTGCTATTCTGTAAGCTAATAAATGGCTTAATGCTTCATGAACAAGTCGTCCTTCAAATGGATAAAATAATGTATGAAAACCTTCTTTTGACTTAAATGATTCAACTAAAAATTGATTTTCATTTGGAATGCTAGAAATTTGTTTTTGTGCGTTAGAAAGGTATTCTAAAGATTGAAGATCTTTATTATTAACTGGATTATTTAGTTTGTAGAGTTCTTCTCTTAATAATTCGCTCATGTAAGAACTGAAACTCATTCTGCCACCCATCCAACTAACAACTTTTCCTTTTTTAGATTTAGATTTTTTTACTACCACTTCCATATTCTTAATTTGGAATATTTTATAAAATTGACCTCCAAATAAAAAAGCCTCTCCTTTTTTTAACTTTGAAATAAACCATTCTTCAACTATTCCAATTTTTTTTCCATTTAATAATTTTAGTTGTATTTGGGCATCGCTTACTATAGTACCAATCTGTACCCTATGACGCATTGCAATTAACCTACTATTTACTTTATATAAACCTGAATCTAAAATCTCTACTTTTTTGTATTCATTATACGCTTCCAAACTTTTAGAACCAAGTGAAATATATCTTAAAACCCACTCCCACTCGGCTTGAGTAATTAATGAAAATGCATGTGTTTTTTTTATATAACTAAAGACTTTTTTTGGGTAAAACCCTTCAGAAACGGCTAACGAAATTAAAAATTGAATAAGTACATCAAAACATAATATAAAAGGTTTTCTATTTTCCACATAATTTTCTTGAACAGCTGTATTAAGTGCAGAGCATTCTAATAATTCAATAGCATGAGTCGGTAAAAAGTGAATTACACTTTTTTGGTCCGGTTGATGGCCACTTCTTCCAGCTCTTTGGATAAATCTTGCAACCCCTTTTGGGCCTCCAATTTGAATAATAGTATCAACAGGATGGAAATCAACTCCTAAATCTAAACTAGAAGTACATACGACAACTTTTATTTGATTATTTCTTAAAGAATCCTCTACCCAAAGTCTAATTTTCTTTTCAATACTTCCATGGTGCATTGCCATATTTCCAGCTAATTCAGGTAGTTGATTTAAAATAGTTTGGTACCACAATTCACATTGAGTTCTAGTGTTTGTAAAAATCAAAGTAGAACCGCTTTTTTGAAGAATTGGAATTAAATAATTTACAAGATTTATTCCCAAGTGTCCTCTCCATGGCATTTGATGAATTTTATTAGGAGCTATAGACTTTACTACAATTTGCTTTTTTATTTTCGATTGAATTAAAACATCCTGATTAAGAGAGTTAAAATTTCCAAGTAAAACATTTTTTGCTTCTTCTAGGTTTCCAATAGTTGCTGAAATTCCCCATATTAAAACGTTTTTATTTAAATTTCTTATCGCACCAATACATAATTCTGTTTGAACTCCTCTTTTTGATCCTAATAATTCGTGCCATTCATCTACAACTATGGCCGAAAGACTTGAAAACTTTTTAGACCAGTTTTTTGAAGAAATTAAAAGCTGAAGACTTTCTGGTGTAGTTATTAAAATATTGGGTAATTTTTTTCTTTGTTGGTTTCTAATTTTTGGAGGAGTATCCCCATTTCTTATAGCAACAGTTAGATTTAAATTGTTTTCTTTAATGAATTCTTCTATTGAAATTTTTATTTGTTGTGATAAAGATCTTAAAGGGGTAATCCATAGGCATAATAATTCGTTGTTAATTTTAACTTTATTTGTGTGAGGCCAAATTATTGGAGGAAATAAGGATAGTGTTTTACCACTTCCAGTTGGTGCATTTACAAGGCCTGAATTACCATCTAAAACAGCTTCCCAAGTGTCTAATTGGAACTTTTGTGGCTTCCATTTTTTTAATTTAAACCAATTTAATATCCAACTATTAAAACTATTCATTTAATAAACTACTTAAATCTGCAATAGAATTTGCGTCTGATAAATCCTTATCAATTCTCCATCGAAGTATCCTTGGAAATCTCACTGCAAAACCTGATTTATGTCTAGTGGATTTTGCTATTCCTTCAAAGGCGATTTCAAAAATAAGTTTAGGAACAACACTTCTAACTGGCCCGAATTTTTCTAGAGTATTTTTTTTAATAAATGCATCTACCTTCTTAAATTCTTTATCAGTAAGTCCTGAGTAAGCTTTTGCAAATGTTACCAGTTCCTTTTTTCCTTCGGAATTGGTACTCCATAAAGCAAAAGTATAGTCTGTAAATAAATTTGCTCTTCTACCATGACCTCGCATTGCATAAATTAATACTGCATCAATTGTAAATGGATCAACTTTCCATTTCCACCAATCTCCTTTTTTTCTACCGACTTTATATACTGCTTTTTTATTCTTAATCATCAATCCCTCACTTTTATTTTCTCTAGATATAGAATGAGCCTTAATAACATTTTCCCATTTATTAATTTCAAAATAATTAGAAATGGATAAAAGTGGATAATTAGCGTGATTAATTATATTAAATAGAAAGTCTCTTCTTTCAAGGTAAGATAGATCTCGAATATCAATATTGTTATTTTCTAATATATCGTAGGACTTAAAAATTACCGGATTTTCACGAATAACTTTTGGAGATACTTTTTTTCTACCCAGTCTTTTTTGCAAATCATTAAAAGAACCTATTTTACCATTTTTATAAGGTAATATTTCACCGTCTAATACAGTGCCATTAGAAATATAATTTCCTATTTTTACAAGATCGGGAAATTGATTACTAATTAACTCTCCTCCCCTAGACCAAACCATTACTTCATTATTTCTCTTAATTAATTGACCCCTTATTCCATCCCACTTATTTTCATATACCCAATCAGAACAATTTCCTAGTTTTTCTAGGTTAAGATCTAAAGAATGAGCTAAATAAAATGGATATGGCTTATAAATTAAGGATTGTTTATCAGGATCGAGAATTAAGTCCTTAAAAGTGGTTTTTTGAGGGTCCCAATCTCCCAAAATTTGATATGCGATAGTATCTTGATCTATCCCCGTAACATTTGATAAAGATTTAGTCATTAGTTTTTGACTAACCCCAATTCTAAATCCTCCAGTTATTAATTTGTTGAAGACAAATCGTGAATAATAATCGAGATGAAGCCACTGATTAATAAGATATTTTTTTTGATCATTTTCACTACAATTTTTTAGATTTATTATTTCATTAATCACCTTTGACAAACTGTACTTTTTAGTTGTTTTTAACTTAGTTTCTGGAACAATTAAAGCAATAGTTTCAGCTAAATCACCTACTATATGATAGCTTTCCTCGAATAACCAAAGAGGAACATTAGCAACTTCTGAAGCATACATTCTTAAATTTGAAGATTTAATAGCTCTTTTGGGTCTTTTAGATGAAAATAATGCAATTGCCCAAACTTTATCTTCATTGCTAGCATTTTTAAAATATAGTTCTAAGGCCTTAATTTTTAAATTTGTCTTAGTAGATTTGTCAATATTTTCAACTAGCTGTGCAAAATCAATCATTAGAAAGAAGTATTTCATTTTCCTCAAAAGGAGTATTTTCCACATAAGATTTATACCCCATTTCACTTAAGTATTTTGAAAAAATATCTTTATAACCGTGGGTACACACTATATTCTCAGCTTCTGTTTCTTTAATAGTAGTAATTAAATCTTTCCAATCTACATGATCTGAAAGCACAAATCCTCTATCTATTGAACTTCTTCTACGAGCACCCCTGAAAGTCATCCAACCACTTGCAGAGGAGGTAACATATGGAACCATTTTTTTAAGCCAAGATGAACCATGAGTACTAGGTGGTGCAATTACTAAATTACCAATTAAATCTTCTTTTTTAGTGTCTTTAGTAATTCTTTCTGTTATAGGTAATTTTTTATATTTTCTAATAACCTCATTTATATTTTCTATAGCTCCATGCGTGTATATTTTTCCTATTTCAGAACTTATATTAGCAATAAGTCTTTGTGCTTTTCCTAAACTGTAAGCAAATACAATTGCAGTTTGATTATTTTTTCTACAATCATTCCAAAATTTATTTATTTCGTCAAACACTAAAGCTTGGTTTTTCCATTTAAATGCTGGTAACCCAAAAGTACATTCTGTAATGAAGGTATGGCACTTAACTAATTCAAATGGAGTAGTTATTCCATCGAATTCTCTTTTGTAGTCTCCACTGTAAACCCAAATTTCATCCTTATATTCTAATCTTACTTGAGAAGATCCAATAATATGACCTGCTGGATGTAAAGAAAATTGAACTCCATTTATAAAAAACTTTTCTCCCCATTCTTTTCCTTCAATTGTTATTTTACCAAGCCTATGCTTTACAATTGGGACATTATAATGGTGCGTTAGATAATTTTTATGACCGTATTTAGAATGATCTGCGTGACCATGAGAAATAATTACTTTCTTCACAGGCTTCCATGCATCTATATAAACATCTGCTAAAGAACAATAAATTCCTTTTTCATTAAATTCTAAAAGAGGCTTATTCATTCTAGAAAATTATAATTTAATGACTCATCAATAAATTTCGTCTAATGAAAAATAATTAAATATTTATAATCTGAAAATTTGGTTGAATTCAATCATTTTTACAAATCCTTTTATATGACCTTAGTTGTGAATATAATTTTATTTACTGAAATGCTAAAGTTTAATTTCAGACTGATTGCTGTTTATTTGATATTTTACTTTCACTAGAAATTCTATGAATAGATAAATAGAATTATTTTGTATTAAATAAAGAAGAAACATGTAATAGTCATAATATAATTTTATTTATTTTCGTTTTTTTAATATTAATATATGGATCAAATAGATTTAAGTTTAGAAATGGCAGTTGAAAATGCTGATCAATTAACTTATAGAGATTTTAAAAAAAAATACCTTTTAACTGGAAAGCCAGTTCTTATCAAAGGACTAGCTAACATGCAACCTGCCGGTAAGAAATGGACAATTGATTGGTTTAAAAAAACCATGGGAGACTTACAAATTGGAGTTTTTGATAATAATATCAAAAAACATGTCTATTCTACTACTGTTAATCCAGACATGAAAATGGATTTTGGAGATTTTTTAGATTTGATCACTAAAGATGAACCTAGTTCTATTAGAATGTTTAGATATAATTTATATAAACAAAACCCCAATTTAAGAAAAGATTTTTCTTGTCCTTCTTTTATAAAAAAACTAAACCCAATGAGAAGATTTGGATTTATGTTTTTAGGAGGAAAAGATACGGATGTTAGACTTCACTATGATGTAGACTACTCCAATGTCCTTTTAACCCAGTTTTATGGAAGGAAGAAGGTCATTTTATTCCCCCCAGAATACAGTAAATTTTTATATCAAGTACCTTACAATACTCATTCACTTGTTGATGTTAAGAATGCTGATTTTAAAACTTTTCCGGGCCTAAAACATGTAAAAGGATATGAAATTATCCAGGAAGCTGGCGATGGAGTATTTATGCCCAGTGGACATTGGCACTACAACACCTATCTTTCTGGAGGAATCTCAGTTGCTTTTAGAAAATTAGCAGTTACTCCTAAGGGGCTTCTGAAAGGAATTCGATTTATGACAGTTACGATGCCTTTCGATAAAACCATGAATAAGATTCTTGGAAATAATTGGTTTAAAAGAAAAGAAAAAATGTGTATTGAAAGGGTTGCAAAAGCAATGAAGTAGGTGGACCCAAAGGAATAGATTTCGAAATTTTTTCGATTAGATTTGAAGAAACTTATTCTTTTTTAATTGACTTTAAATTAAATTTTTATCATTAAATTCTTTTATCCAATTGGTGAAATTTCCATAAACTTTAAATGAATTAGCAAGACGAATCGAAATAGAAATTGACTCAGACAAAACTTCTTTAACTTGTTCTTTGTCCTAATCTGAATAATTTCTTTTTTCAGCGTAGATGAAGAAGGTTGGTTTGTTATGTCATAAAGTGTATTTTTCCGGGAATTAAACTTGAAATGTAAGGTATTTCGTCTTCGAGGTCAATCTTGACATCTTCACATTTATCAATTCTATACCATAAATACCCACCATATTCCAAAAATCCATTTAAATCAGACAAAAAACAAAAATTAGAGTCATAATATTCTCCCTTTGAATTTGGGTATCCTTGTTCATCAAAAGCAAATAATTCTTTTTCTTTTCCAGTACAATTTTTCAGAATTTTTTCGTAATCATAATCCAAATTAATTTTAAACTTTTTCGATAGACTATACATTGATCCATCATCGAAATTATCAAAATATTTTTTAGCTTCATCAATATTAAAATTATCGGAAATCTTTGATGCAGTTTCATCATATTCATCATAGAATCCGTCAAAAGGTTGGAAATTACCAACATTAAAACTCCAAATAGAGTCTTCTTGAAGTGCTCCGATTATATGATAATCTCCCAAAGAATTACCGCTTTGAACTTTATATCCAACCCCATAGGCAAAATTCTTTTTTTCATTAAAAGTAATAATCATAATTCCTCTTGTTATAGCAAATGTTTCAAGTTTTGAATCTTTTTGGGCACAAACTCTAATAATTTTGTTGTTCATTTTTAAATTTTTAAATAATACTTTAAAAAGACGTTGACTTTGAAATAGAAAAATAAATTCATATGTTAAATCTTCATTTATGTTTTTATAAAAAGATAAGTGGCGCAGGGGGGAATCGAACCCCCGACCTCAGGGTTATGAATCCTGCGCTCTAACCGTCTGAGCTACCGCGCCAAAATAGTCGTCAAATATATATAATTTTATAAATTATATAATTAATCACAACTTGTTTAAAAATTAAAGTTAGAGGATTTTATATCTAAACTATTGTTTGTATTTAATTTTTTCTATATTGCTGACATATTAAAAAGTAGATATTTCTTAGATGAATAAAACGAAGCTAGAATTAGAGTATATAATCAATACCTCCCCTATTATTTTGTTCAATTGCTTAACTACAGCTAGCGGGTTATCTGAATGGTTTTGTGACGATGTCAATTTAAAAGATGACAAATTCACTTTTTTTTGGGACGGTAGTGAAGAAACTGCAGTTTTAAAAAGTATTAGAAAAGGAGAATCGGTCAAATTTAAATGGGAGGAAGATGAAGATGAAAATACTTTTTTTGAAATGACTATAAGAATAGATGATTTAACAAAAGAAGTAGCCTTAATAGTAACTGACTTTTTTGAAGGTGAAGATGAAGAAGAAGAACTTAGACTTCTATGGGACAATAATATTCACAAACTAAAACAAGCAATAGGAGGATAATTACTTTTAATAATCTTTTAAATTAAAACAATTTGAAGAGAATTAGTTGGATGATTATAGCCTCTTTCCTAGGGCCCTTTTTTTTGAATTTTGTAATATGGATGGTTATTTTAGATATGCAGTTTTTATGGCTTTATATCGACGATTTGATGGGAAAAGGGTTAGAATGGTTTATTATATTAGAGCTTCTTACTTACGCATCAGCTAACTGGGTTCCATTAGCATTACCCCTTTCTGTTCTCTTAGCATCAATTATGACTTTTGGAAGTCTTGGTGAAAGAAAAGAACTACTAGCTCTTAAAGCCTCTGGAATCTCACTTTTTAAAATTATGAAACCAATGATGATGGTTATATTTATCATTGCTACGGTTGCATTCTATTTCACTAATAGTCTCTGGCCAGTAGCCAATTTTAAAATGAGAGTACTTCTGAGAGATATTCAAAATACAAAAGTTGCCTTAGTACTTCAACCTGGAGTATTTTTCAAATCGGACCATTTTTCTATTAGAATTGGAGAAAAGAGTAGAGATGGAAAAAAATTTAAAGACGTTTTAATATATGATCATTCTAATATGAGCAAACAATCTTTGGGTTCTTGGTCTTATAAAAAAGATCCAAGAGATTTTAAAAGAGTAATAAGAGCCAAGAAGGGAAGGCTAATTAATCCCGAAAATAAAGAAAAATTAGAACTTGAATTGATTGATGGATATATGGTTCAAGAATTAAATTCAGAATCATTTAAAGATTCTAAGGTGCCTTTTACAAAATATAATTTCAAAAAAACAATTTTAAATTTTGAACTTAACCAATTTGAATTTCAAAGATCAAGCGAAAGCTCATATAAGAAAGATCAATATTTATTAAGTTTATCTCAAATATATAGATTAAATGATTCTATAAATGAACATCAAAAAAAGCAGCATAAAAAAATAGAAAGTTTAATTATCAATGAAATACCTTTATTAAAGGATAGTATTAATAAATTAGATAATTCTAATTCGAAAGATTATTTAAAGCTGATTACTAAAAATCAATCAAAATCTGGAATTAAAAAAGATCATCAAGTTGCCATAAAAAAAATTGATCAACTTAGAAATCATCTAAAAATAGCTAAAGCTAAAGATAAATCAACAAAAAGTTTCTTAACCAATCTTAAAATAGAATGGAATAGGAAATTTACCTTATCCTACGCTGTTTTTATGTTATTTTTTTTAGGTGCACCCTTAGGTTCTATCGTTAAAAAAGGAGGATTGGGTTGGCCAGTAATAACAGCAATATTAATATTTCTAGTTTATTTTATTCTTACCAGGGCTGGAGAAGAAATGTCTTCAAACTTAAGTTTATCACCCAATTTGGGAATGTGGTTAAGTTCTATATGTATAACTCCCATTTCTATTTTCATTTTTTATAAAGCAAATAGAGACGCCAAAATATTGGAATTAGATTGGTATAAAAATATATTAAGAAAAATATTTAAGTTTAATGAGAGTACTTCAAATTTGTCATAAACCTCCTCTTCCATCTGTAGACGGAGGTTGTATCGCAATAAATAATATCTCTAAAGGACTAATCAATCAATTAGGATCTATTAAAATATTAACAATAGGTACCCTAAAACATCCTTTCAATATGGAACACTATGAGGATAATTTTATTAATCGAACCTCAATTGAGTCTGCATTTGTAGATACAAAATTAAATATTGTAGATGCTTTTTCTAATTTAGTTACTTATGATTCCTATAATATTTCTAGATTTTTCTCGCCTGATTTTAATGCTCTAATAATTAAAACTTTAAAAGCCAATTCATTTGATATTATTCTTTTAGAAAGTTTATTTACAACTCCTTACATAGATACTATAAGAAACTACTCTTCTGGAAAAATAGTGCTAAGATCTCATAATTTAGAATACATTATTTGGAAAAGGTTATCAAAAGAAAGTATAAATCCTGCAAAAAAAGTGTATCTAAAATTATTATCAAGTCAATTAAAAAAATATGAATTAGAAATTTTTGATAAAATTGATGGAATTGCTACAATCAGTAATATGGACAAAAAAAAATATTTAGAGCTTCAGTGTCCTGTTAAACTTAGAACAATTCCTTTTGGTATAGATACTTCAAAATATGAATTAAACAATAAGACTAATAAAAAATTGAAATTCTTTCATATTGGTGCTATGGATTGGAAACCCAACTTGGAAGCGGTTAGTTGGCTGTTGAAGGATATATGGCCTAAAATTCAAAAAGAAATTCCCAACGCTGAATTACATTTAGCGGGAAAAAATATGCCTGATTGGATTTTTAATAAAAATAATATAAATGTTTTCAATCATAAAGAAGTTAAGAGTTCATCTAATTTTATTTCTAAAAATGATATAATGATCGTTCCATTATTGTCAGCAGGAGGCATCAGAGTAAAAATTATTGAAGGTATGGCTTATGGAAAAACTATTATATCTACAAGTATTGGAGCGGAAGGATTAGATTATAAAAATTTAGAGAATATAATAATTGCCGATACAGTAAAAGATTTTTCTAGAGTAGCTGCTAATTTTGCTAATAATCACTACGATACTTCAACAATTGGTCGAAATGCAAGAAATCATATAGTTAAAAATTATGATTATAATGAAATTTCCAAAAAGTTAATTTTATTTTTTGAGTCCATCCTATGAAATTGATTTATTTGACATCTAGATTTCCTTATCCAATAAATAAAGGAGATAAACTGAGATCATTTAATCAAATAAAACAACTTTCGTCTACTTGCGATATTTATTTAATTTCTCTTTCCGATAAATTAGTAAAGTCCAGTGATGTCGAACAATTAAAGAACTATTGTAAAGAAATTTATATTTATCAAATAAGTTTTTTTACAAGGATATTGAACCTCTTAAAAACTTTTATAAATAATAGGCCTTTTCAAGTCAATTATTTCTATAGTTCGTCTATTCAAAATAAAATAGATGCAAATATTTCGCATATAAAACCTGATCATATATTTTGTCAATTAGTAAGAACGGCACTCTATGTAAAAGATAATCATTCTATACCTAAAACATTGGATTACATGGACGCTCTTTCTAAAGGATTGGAAAGAAGAATTCAAATTTCCAACTTTTTAGAAAGGCCATTTGTTAAAATAGAATATGAGAGAATGAAACAATTTGAAAATCTGGCTTTTGAGTTTTTTGACAAAAAGATTATTATTTCAAAAAGTGATAGAAATCAAATCACTCATATTGATCACTCAAAAATTAAAATTATCCCAAACGGAATTGATACTGAATATTATAAAAATATAAAAATTCAAAAAAATTATGACTTAATTTTTATTGGAAATCTAAGTTACAGACCCAATATTGAAGCTGCATTATATATTGCAAATAAAATATACCCAATTATAAAAAAAGAATTGCCCAATATAAAAATTCATATTGCAGGAAGTAATCCTAATAAAAGAATATTAAGACTGGTTAATGAAGGGATTAAAGTATCCGGATGGGTGGAAGACGTAAGAAAAACTTATTGTAGTGGTAAGGTGTTTTTTGCTCCTATGACCATTGGTTCAGGATTACAAAATAAACTTCTTGAAGCAATGTCATTAAGTATTCCATGTATCACTTCCAAACTATGTAATGAATCTTTAATGGGAAAAAATATGGAAAATATAATTATTGGAAATAGTATTGAAGATTACATCGAAAAAATTATTCAAACTTTAAATGATGTTAAATTACGTGATAGGATAGGTAATTCAGGTAGAAAATATGTAGTTGAAAATTTTAGTTGGGAATCATCAAATAAAGAACTAATTAAAATCTTAAGCGATAAACAAAGTAGTTAGAATAATTATATCACTAAATTTGCCCAAAAATAAACTATGAATAGCATTGAGGAAGCATTAGAAGATATTAAAAATGGGAAAATTGTTATAGTTGTAGACGATGAGGATAGAGAAAATGAAGGAGATTTTGTGACAGCTGCTAGAAATGCCAACCCAGAGTTAATTAATTTTATGGCTACTCATGGAAGAGGTTTAATTTGCACTCCTTTAATTGAAGAAAGATGTGACGAATTAGGGCTAGAAATGATGGTAGATTCGAATAATTCTCATTTTGATACTCCATTCACAGTATCAATTGATTTAATTGGAGATGGATGTTCTACTGGAATTTCAGCAGCTGATAGATCTAAAACAGTCCAAGCGTTAATAAATCCTAAAACTCGTGCTAAGGATTTAGGAAAACCAGGGCATATTTTTCCACTTAGAGCTAAAGCTGGTGGAGTATTGAGAAGAGCAGGTCATACGGAAGCTGCAGTAGATTTAAGTAGACTTGCTGGATTTGAACCTGCAGGACTAATCGTAGAAATCATGAATGAGGATGGTTCTATGGCACGTCTTCCAGAACTGAAAAAAATTGCCAAAAGATTTGATTTAAAAATCATAACTATTGAGTCCCTTATTGCATACAGAATGCAACATGAAACTTTAATAGAAGAAGTGGTTGAAATAGACCTTCCCACTAAATTTGGTGAATTTAAACTAAAAGCATTTAAACAAACTACTACTGGAGAAGAACATTTAGCCTTAGTTAAAGGTACCTGGAAAAAAAATGAATCTGTATTAGTTAGAGTTCATTCCTCTTGTTTTACAGGTGATATTCTAGGTTCATTAAGATGTGATTGTGGTGATCAATTATCTTCTTCAATGGAAATGATAAACAAAGAAGGAAAAGGAGTTGTATTGTACATGAATCAGGAAGGTAGAGGTATTGGTCTTTTGAATAAATTAAAAGCATATAAGCTTCAAGAGAATGGTTACGATACTTTAGATGCAAATCTAAAACTAGGTTTTAAAGCTGATGCAAGAGATTACGGAGTTGGAGCACAAATTTTGAGAGCTGTAGGAATTAAAAAAATGAAACTTTTAAGTAATAATCCAAAAAAAAGAACAGGTCTTATTGGTTATGGATTAGAAATAACAGAAAATATTTCAATTGAAATAGATTGTAATATTCATAACGAAAAATACCTAATTACTAAAAAAGAAAAAATGGGTCATAATTTGAAAATTAAAAATTCTAACTAACCTTATTTCTCTAAAAATTTGAGAACATTTTGTTCGATTCTTCTTAAAGTATTCTCTTGATTAGCTTTTTCAAATGAAACTGCAGTAACTTGCTCAAAAAGTTCAATGTATCTATTAGAAACAAGATTAATAAAGTTCTCATCCATAAATGGAACTTTTTGATTTTCTTTTCCTTGAAAACCATTATCCATTAACCATTCCCTTACAAATTCCTTACTTAATTGTTTTTGATTATCTCCTTTTAATTGTCTTTGTTCATAACCATCTTTGTAAAAATACCTACTTGAATCCGGTGTATGTATTTCATCAATTAAATATATTTTATTTTGTTTTTTTCCAAATTCATATTTAGTATCTACTAAAATTAAATCCCGTTCATTAGCTATTTCACTTCCTCTATCAAAAAGAGCATAGGTATATTTTTCTAATAGTTGATAGTCATTTTCAGTTATCAACCCTTTTGAAATTATTTCTTTTTTTGAAATATCTTGATCATGACCAATTTCTGCCTTAGTAGATGGAGTTATTATAGGATTTGGAAACTTTTGATGTTCTATCATTCCATCAGGTAATTTAACTCCACAGAGTTCTCTTTTTCCAGCTTGATAAGTTCTCCAAGCATGACCCGTTAAATAACCTCTTACTACCATTTCTACTTTAAAAGGTTCACAGTAATGTCCAATTGTAACATTTGGATCTGGAGAAGAAACCATCCAATTTGGAACTATATCTTTAGTAGCATTTAAAAATTTATTTGCTAATTGATTTAATACCTGACCTTTAAAGGGAATTCCTTTAGGAAGAACTACATCAAAAGCAGAAATTCTATCTGTTGCTATCATAACAAGATATTCATCATTAATATTATAAACATCTCTTACTTTTCCCTTGTAAAATTTTTTTTGCTTTGGGAAATTAAAATTGGTACTTGTTATTGATTTCAATTAAATTTATTTAAATACTTTAATTATTTTTTTTACTAAAGGATGCCTAACAACGTCTTCTTCATTTAATGTAACCAACTCAATTCCCGTAACATCATTAAATAAATTTAATGCTTTTTTTAAACCACTTTTTTGATTTTTCGGTAAATCTATTTGAGTTACATCACCTGTAACAATAAATTTTGCTGATTTTCCCATTCTAGTTAAAAACATCTTAAGTTGATTTTCAGTAGTATTTTGACCTTCATCTAAAATTACAAATGCATTATCTAATGTTCGTCCTCTCATAAAGCCTAAAGGTGCAATTTGAATAATTTTTTCATCCAGATAGTCTAACAACTTTTGGCTTGGAAGCATGTCAGCTAAGGCATCATAGAGAGGTTGCAAATATGGATCTAGTTTTTCTTTCAAATCACCTGGCAAAAAGCCTAGGTTTTCTCCAGCTTCTACTGCAGGTCTCGTTAAAATTATTTTTTGAACTCTTTTTTCTTTTAATGCTTTTACTGCAATAGCTACCGCTGTGTAGGTTTTTCCAGATCCAGCAGGACCAACAGCGAATAATAAATCATTTTTTTCAACCCCTTTAACCATATTGTATTGGTTAATTGTTCTTGCGCTTATAACCTTGCCTTTATTGCCATAAAGTATAATATTTTTCTTGTTAAATTTAGAAAAATCAAATTTATATTTTTCATTGATTATTGATTCTAAAATAGTCTCTGATACACTATTAAATTGGGAGTGATGACTTTTTATTAAGGTCCATATTTTTAAAAATGAATCTAAATTACTTTGATCTCCGATTATATTAAGATATTCATCTCTCAATATAATTTTCAATTTTGGAAATTTTAACTTTAATAGTTCTAAATTTTTATTTTGATTTCCTAAAATTTCGTTCTGAATAGATCTTGAAATATTTATTTTATTTTGAGGCAATTAGGCTAAAATTTTAAAAAATAAATTATTGTACTTTTGATTTACAAATGTAATCATTAGGTATATAACAATTAAATTAATTCATGTTAATTACACTTACTTCAGACATGGGGCTAAAAGATTATTATGTGGCTGCAATAAAAGGTGCTATATATAGTCAGTTACCTGATGTTAAAGTGGTTGATATTTCACATGACATCCCCCCCTTTGATATTGTACATGCATCATTTGTATTAAAAAATACTTTTAAGCATTTTCCTAAAAACACAATACATATTATAGGTGTAGATACTGAAAAAAATAATTCTAGTAGTCATTTAATTGTTAAAAATCATGATCAGTACTTTATTGGTGCTGACAATGGTATTTTCTCATTAATTTTTGAAAAAAAACCAGACGGAATTTGGAATATCAATAGAAATACAGAGTCTGAAACCCATTCGTTTCCTACTAAGGATATATTTGTTTCTATTGCTTGTCATTTAGCTAGAGGTGGTTTACCTGCAGTAGTTGGTAAAGAGATTCTAGAAATAAAATCAAAACAACTATTTAGACCCATAATTGATATAAACTCAATTAAAGGAATGGTATGTTATATTGACAAATATGGAAATCTAATTACTAATATCACAAAGAAAATTTTTTATGATGTTGGAAAAGAAAAATCATTCAAAATTTATCTTACTCGATCAGAATATAGTATTGAAAAAATACATGACAATTATAATAAAGTAATTGAAGGAGAGAGAATAGCAATTTTTGGAAGTAGCGGCTTTTTAGAAATTGCTATAAATAAAGGAGTTAAAGGATCTGGTGGTGGAGCAAGTCAACTTTTTGGGATTTCTATTAATGATATTATTACAATAGAATTTAAAGAAAAATGATTGTAACGATTGTAAAAATAATCAATAAAAAAAAGATAAAGTAGAAGAGTTCAAAATGGTATTTAATTATTCTATATCTAAAATTATCAACTATTCAAGGTTGTACTCACGTGGAACTTTTACAAGAATTTTTAGAAAAAAATATTTTTGTATCTGTAGTCATTGGGAAAGTGAATTCATGCTTGAAAAATATAGAAATTCAAAAATTTTGAATTCTATTTGGAGAAAAATAAAATTATATTTTAGAGGAAAACCAAAGGCATGGAGTCTAAATTCTATTAATAATGGATAATTCTAACTTAACTATAATAAATATTAAACAATTAGCTGGAATTATTTCTGACAACCAACTTTTAAAAAAGGGAGTTGAAATGAATGAATTATCTGTTCTAGAAAATGCTTATCTAACTGTAAAAGATGGATTAATAAGTGATTTTGGAATTATGAGTAATTTTAATTTTTCTAATTCCAATAATATTTTTGATGCTAAGCAGGGAATTGTACTTCCGTGTTGGAATGACTCTCACACCCATTTAGTTTTTGCTAAAAGTAGAGAAAAAGAGTTCATTGATAAAATAAATGGACTTTCTTACCAAGAAATTGCTCGAAGAGGAGGTGGAATATTAAACTCTGCCAAACACTTGGAAAATATTGATCAGCATCAACTTTTTGAAGAATCATTTAAGAAACTTTCTAATTTAGTAAAGTTAGGAACTGGGGGAATTGAAATAAAGAGTGGATATGGATTAAGCTTAGAGGTTGAGTTGAAAATTTTAAGAACTATTCAAAAATTAAAAGAAAACTTTAAAATTGATATTAAATCTACTTTCTTAGGTGCTCATGCGATCCCATTAAATTATATAAATAACAGAAAAGGATACATTGATTTACTAATAAATGAAATGCTACCTAATATTCACAAAGAAAACTTAGCCGATTATATCGATGTATTTTGTGAAACCAATTATTTTTCTGTAAAAGAATTAGATAAAATACTTGAGGCAGGTTGTAAATATAATCTAAAACCTAAAGTACATGTAAATCAGTTCACTTCTATAGGAGGAATTAGAAAAGCCATTGAGTATGGAGCAATTTCTGTAGACCATTTAGAAGTAATGACGGAAGATGATTATAAAGCATTAGCAAAATCCTCAACTATTGCAACTCTACTTCCCTCCTGTTCATTTTTTATTAATATACCATTTGCATCTGGAAAATCATTAATTGAGAAAAATATTCCTTTTGCATTAGCAAGTGATTTTAACCCAGGTTCATCTCCCAATGGTAATATGAACTTTGTTAATTCACTTGGCTGTATAAAGATGGGGCTTTTACCAGAGGCTACCATTAATGCAAGTACTATTAACGGAGCATATGCTATGGAGATTGCAGATAGAACAGGATCCATAACAAAGGGTAAAAACGCTAATTTAATTTTAACTAATCCGATTGAATCTTATGCATATTTACCTTATTCATTTGGGGAAAATTGTATTTTTAAGACTATGATAAACGGGAAATGGTATAATTAACTATGAAAAAATCAATTCTACCCATTTTAATAATTCTTGTATTTAATTATTTACCTGCTCAAAGTTCTCCAGATTCAACGCTTGGAAATTGGTTAATGTATTTTGGAACCCATCGATTTAATGAAGAAATTAGTTTGCACTATGAAACTCAGCTAAGGAATTACGAATTACTATCTAATTTTAACCAACTTCTTCCAAGGGTGGGTATTAATTATCATATCAACAATCAAACAGTAGTTACTGCTGGATACGCTTTTATTCCCACTCAAAAAGAAATTGATCAAGGTTGGAATGATAATTTAGAAACTGAAAATAGAATTTGGGAACAGTTTATTTTAAGAAATAGTGTTGGAAATGTTAAAATTAGGCATAGATATAGATTGGAACAGAGATGGGTTAAATCAGGACTAAATACCACTTATAAAAATAGGGCTAGATATATGCTCTCAGTTAAGTTACCTATTTCAAAAAAGAAAGACTTCCCCATTTTTATTTCACTGTATGATGAAATTTTTCTAAATATTTCAAATAATCCTTTCGACCAAAATAGATTGTTCGGAGCATTTGGATTTCAAATAAATCAAGCTTTGAATATCCAAGGTGGATACCTAAGACATAGATCAGGAAATTTAAATTTAAATAGATTTCAACTGGCTCTTTTCGTAAATACGGGTAACTAAATTTTTATACTTTAATATAATTTAAATGGTAATTGACCAAGTTATCTACTGGTTTTTGAATAATATCTCCAAGGATTACTCCATTATTTTCAGCAGCTGATTTTAATTCCCTTTCAAAAATCTTACTTATTGAACCTATAAAATGAGTTTTAACAGACTTATGTTCTGGGTAACAGCACACATGAATCTTTATAAATTCATTCATTCCATTTTGAATCATATCAATGACGTATTTGTGGTGATAATGTCTATTAAGAAACTTCATAAAAGAAGCCAAGTATACATTTGCATGTGGTTTCATGTATACGTTTTCAAAAATTTCTGATTTGGAAGAGCCAAATTGATATTCAAAGTCTTCTTTAATAGACGAAGGTAATTGATTATAAAGATAATCTCTTAGTAACTTCTTTCCATAATACGAACCTGAACCTTCATCTCCAAGAACATAAGCAATTGCAGGAACTTCTTCCCTCAATGTTTGACCATCATAATAACATGAATTAGAACCCGTTCCCAAAATGCACGAAATTGCTGGCTCTCCTTTATAGGTTGATAATGCACACGCTAGTAAGTCATGATCAACAGTAATTAATGAATTGGGATAAACTAAAGACAAACCTGATTTAACTATTTGGTTCATTTCATTACTTGAACATCCAGCACCATAAAAATACAATCTTTCAACATTTTTAGAGGCGTGATAAAATTCTACATTTTCTTTTATTTTTTCAGCAATAAATTCACTAGAATGGAAAAAAGGATTAAACCCCATTGATTTAAACATTGTAATCTCGTTTTGATCGTTAACAAGTACCCAATCAGTCTTTGTTGATCCACTTTCTGCAATTAAAATCATATTTTTTTATTTGTTTTAACAACCCAAGAACCAACTACACATATCACATTGGATAAAGATAGAAATTCTTTATAGTTAAATTCATTAATCCCCCTTGTAGGACAAAAAGTATCTTGGCTAAATAAATTATTAAATTGTTTGATCATATTTATACCTCCAGTCATAAGAGCTGGAAAATTTTACTATTAGATGATATACAATTGTCTGAAATTGAAGCAATCCAGTCCCATGAAACTGCTATCCTACTTTTAGGTTTGGTTTGTACTTCTTTTAATTTGTGATATAGTGAAGGAAAAAATTTTCTAAAAGACAAATCTCTATTTAATCCAGAAATTACTAAATCAAAATTCTTTAAGGGAGTGATACTTATTTCACTAATCATTTAAACAAATATACACTTATTGTTTTGTATACACTTAGTATTTAGGTCAAAAATACAAAATATTAAACTTCAATATGACATTCACCTATTATACAATCTATATATTTTCCTAAAAATTTAAAAAATTAATCGGGAATAATAAGTTTTTCACTGATATTAAAGAATGACTTTACAATATTATCATCATTGATAATTTGAATATCCAGAAAAGTATTTTCTGATAATGGCTCCCCATCGATGTTGGAAATAATAATATTTATTTGACTATTAATTTTCTCTGCATTAAATTCTACTAGTGAAAATTCTCCATTTTGGTATTCATAGCCTTCTCCAGAGTCTACATATAATACTCCCTTTGCTTTAGAGTTGCTATCTAATGATATTAAGAGTGTAAGGGTATCTAATGAAAACTCTGAAGTACTTTCAATAGGACTGCAAATTGGTATAATTGCTCCAGGTCTGATTTTTAAATCAGGATGATATTTATGGTTTAAACTATTTTCACCGTTAATTGAAATATTTCGCCAATTTCCAGATGGAATACTTCCTTCCTTATTCCATTTTGGGACAACTAATAAATCACTTCCAATTAAAAAATTACCTTGTTCTTTTCTTAAATAATTCGCCTTAGGATCATGAAAAAAAAGCGGTCTCATTACAGGCATTCCTGTATTTGAACTCTCCCAGAAAAGCGTGTATAAATAAGGTAATAATCTGTATCGCCTCATTAAAGCCTCTTTAGATACTTGTTCTACTTCTTTCCCAAAAGACCATGGTTCTTGATTAATAGACCCTTTTGTTGCATGGGCTCTAGAAAATGGATAAAAAGCTCCAACTGCTATCCAATGAGCATATAATTCTGAAGTAGAATTTCCTGCAAATCCTCCAATATCAGGGCCATTAAATGGTTGTCCAGATAAACTCAAATTTAAACTCATTGGAATTGACTGCTTCAGATGATCCATAGAAGAATTATTATCACCTGTCCAAGTTGCTGCAAAACGGTGTCCGCCTAAAAAATTAGATCGGGTTAATACAAATGGTCTTTTTTTAGGATTTACTTTTTGGATTCCATTTCTTGAAGCTTCAACCATCATCATCCCATAAACGTTATGATATCTTAAATGTATATCGTTTGGAAAATCTTTACCTCCCTTATGTCTATTACTATCCCCCATGGTCCAATCAGAAGTTTCAAATACTGCAGGTTCATTCATGTCATTCCAAACTCCATCCACGCCTGTTCTCATAAAATCTTTATATAAAGTCCCCCACCATTTAGTTACTTTATTTTGAGTAAAGTCTGGGAAAACACAATCGCCAGGCCAGACCTTTCCAACAAAGACAGTATCATTTTTAGTTTTAACCCAGGCATCTAAAGAATCTCCAGAATCAAAAACAAAATATCCCTTTTCAGCCTTTATACCGGGATCTATCATCCAAACAGATTTAAAATTATTTTTATGTAAATAATCATTAGTCTCTTTAGGATCAGGAAAATTAGTAGAATCAAATGTGAATATTCTAAAATCTTGCATATAATCTATATCCATCCATATCACATCACATGGAATGTTTTTTATTCTCATAGTGTCTGCTATAGATTTAACTCTTGAATCTGGATAGTAAGAATATCTACATTGATGGAAACCTAAACTCCATAAAGGAGGAAGATCTATTGTTCCAGTTAAATTACCAAGCTCTTTCATTACTTCTTGAGGTGATTCCTTTTCAATAACAATTACTCTAAATGCAGGACCTTCAGAAAAAAAGGAGATTCTTTCTCCAAGAGAAATTTCCATTTTCCAAGTATTGTCTGCAATCACTCCAAAACTAGTTCCATCTTCTCTTACACCAAGTACCCAAGGATGTGATTGATACAATCTCTGACCATGGTCTTTTCCGTAAGAATAATTATCAGTATTCCACAATTTTAAATTCTTTCCATTTCTAATCAAATCACCCATTACTTCACCAGTTCCATATAAATCAACATTTTCTCCAATAATAACTTGAGCAAGTTCCCTATCCTCTATATTGGAAAAAATAACATTTACTTTATTAGAATCAGATTTATTTAATAATTCATTAGGTTCATTAATTATAGCAAAAGATGGACTATGTGCTTTTGGGTTATAATTTGGAGGATAATGTATGGCAATATTACTTTTAAAATTTACAACTGTAGATTTTAAAATATCTTTTTCTGAACAGCTAGATAAAAAAAGAAAAAAAACAGTGAATAATAAAAGCAGTTGGTTAGATTTTTTCATAAGGTATCTTTTAAGAATTTATTTTTTTACAAATTTTTTAATTTCTTGTTGGTATTTTATCATATACATACCTTGGCTTAAATCTCCAGTATAAATAGACTCAGCATTAAATATTCCACTTTTAATCTTTTTTCCCTGCATATCAAAAATAATATATTTTTCAAAAAGTGAATTATCAAATGAAGTAATAAATAGATAATTGTATACCGGATTAGGATATATGTTAAATTGAGAATTATTCTCTGAAATAGAAGTATTAAAAGTATTACAAGTACATATATTTTTTGGAATGGTTAAATCTGGAGTTTCAGGAGCTTGATAGGTGATTTTTACCCAACATTTTTGTCCTAATTGAGCATTTGTACTATTTCTTATTTTTATGGTATAAATATCTTCTCCAGAAATTATAAAATCATGAATGATGGTTCCAGTCCCCGAAACAGAATCTATGACATTACAGTTACTATCTAATAATAAAATATCAATTGATAAATTATTAAATAACGGATATAATTCTAAAGAAATATTTTCTTGGCTAGAAGCATGAATTTTACCAACGATTCGACACTCTGTACTATTAGTTGGCAATTTACCACCTTGTTGCAACGAAGCTAAATGACTGTCACCAAGATCATCAGCCATCTCCCATTCTTGAGTAATTGACTCAGAAGGATTTATATAATTTGATATAATTCCACTAGGTCCCCAAATAGCATATCCCTTTCTTCCATTTGGAGCTGATCCATCACATGGTGGAATAGTTATGTCAATTTTTCCTCCACCATATACTGTGATAGTATTGGAATGAGCACCGGAATAATCTTTTAAAACTGTTCCATCTGACCAATTTGTTTGAACTCCATTTATGCTTTTCCAATTGTCCCAATTATCGTTTACCGCAATTATGGCTTTAGTGTCTCTTTCAATTACCAGAGCATCATTTTCTTGCCATCTAATAAGATAGGCTCCATCTTTAAAATCTAAATTTTGGTGGCACCATATAATATTTACGATATCCGATCTCATAGGAAGTTGATTAGTATCCTTAGGATCATGACCGTATCTATTACTATTATAGCCTATATCAAATAAATCTTCAAAAAATACCATTGGAGAACCATCTAAAGCAAATGAAATCGCATAAACTACACTTAATCTAGGGTCGTTTGGTTCTATTTGAGGACCTAATTGTTGAGAGTAATTCCATCCTGTATAATTTCCGTCAGAACCTAATATTGGTCTAAATGTATCATGATTGTTTACGAAGGGTACAGTTCGAAGCCTATTGGATTGCTGATAATTGGGCACACTTCCTAAGTCAAAATTTCCTTGACCTTGAACAATTCCGGTTAATGCATTTCTTAATGAAAAATCGAAAGTACCGGCTCTATTTTGAACATCATTACACCATTGGTCTAACTCTGTAGCTCCACCTACCCACTCTCCTACGGCATACATATCACCAGTTCCATTTGCCCATCCGTTGCCATATTGTAAATTCCATAAATAATCCTCGGCAATGTATGTTGGAAAATGTTTTATGGCATCCATTCTAACACCTGAAAACCCAAGTTGTTTTTTGTACCACAATAACCAATCACGCATTCCATTTCTCATATAATCTGAAGTTTGGTTAGGGTTATAAATTGCATTTGAACTTAAACCAAATGAAGTAGATTCATAAGAAATATCTGGACCCCAGTAAGGAGAATTAATTTCATTCGTACAACATAAATATTGATTATTTGGATAAAAATTATGCCAATTTTTTGGAAATCTACCTTTTCGGGATAAGTAATTTGAAGCTGTTTCCAAAGATGATGGGGAATCATAACATGCATATCTAAAGTTTTTATACTTATTAGTTGAACCGTCATCAATAGCCATAGGATCTTGACCTCCAGATCCATTTTGGCTTCCCGCGCCAGTAATATGATTCAGTACAATATCTTGGATGACATCAATTCCATTTGCTTTCATAACCGCTACCATTCTCAATAGTTGATCTTTATCACCTAATTTTGTTTTTAAAAAACCTTTTTGATATTTATCACCTAAATCGTAATGATCGAATGGAGCGTAACCCATATCTACAATTTGTTTATTTTTAACTGATGGAGGTATCCAAATAGCATCAATTCCAATAGCCCTTAATCTTGGAGCTAAGTCTACTAAATAATCAGAATATCTATAACTATAATTAGAATTAAAATAATCCCACCAAAATCCTTGCAGAGTAACTTGCTTAGAAGTAGATAGATTCTGTGAAAATACTGAAACTATTGAAAAAAAAAACTTATAATTATGATGTATCTACTAATAACCCACATTTTGATTTAAGTTAGGATTATTAACTATATCATAGGTCGGTAATGGATAAATAGCTCTAAAGTCTTCAACAGCCGCGCCATTGGTTTCACCACCTTTAAATGCCCACAACATATCACTATTAGTATATTTATTATGTCTAATTAAGTCTGTTCTTCTAGTGCATTCCCAATACAATTCCTTACTTCTTTCTTCTAACACGTCATTTAAAGTAACATTTGAGAAATTATAGGATGACGATTGATATGCTCTTTCTCTAATCATATTCATATAAGTCAAAGCTGTACCACCGTCTCCAGTTTGTAAAGAAGCTTCCGCTAACATAAGATATACATCTCCCAGTCTAAACATAGGAAAGTCTGTATCCGAATGAGTTAATGACACATGTGAACCAGGATTTCCCATTTGGTCAATATTACTAAACTTTCCTATCAAATATCCACTTGTGTCTGGACAGTTTGTAAGAACTTCTCCAATATTAATATCTTGATATATCATAACCGTATCACCAGAAATAATTTTTTCACCCGATGTATGGAATTTCCATCTGGAATCTAAAGTGGAATCAGTAAAAGTATTCACAAATGTAGGGGTAGCTCTTAATCCGTTCCACCCATTGTTCATACCGTACTCACTTGCATCCATGGTACTACCCAAAGCAGCACATATTAAAAAAGTAGTTCCTCCCCACGTTTGAGTATATTGACCGTCGAAACAAATAGGAAAAATAATTTCTGGAGAAGTATTATTATCTGCCATAAAGATTTCGGAATAACTATCGTCTAAAGAAAATCCTCCCTCATTAATTACTTTATTGCAATAATTTATACATTCTGTCCATTTAGGGTTAGATGTATAAACTTCTGCATTTAAATACATTTTAGCTAAAAGAGTTTGAGCAGCAGCTTTACTGGCTCTTCCATAGGGAATCTGACTAGCTTCCATTAATTCATTTTCAATTGCTTTTAACTCTAATTCTATCCAATTAAAAAGATTTTCTCTTGAAATTTGCTCAGGATAAAACACACCAATGGGAGTACTTTCATCAACAAATGGAACATTACCAAATAAATCCATTGCATGATAGTAACTTAATGCTCTAAGAAATCTTGCTTCAGCTCGGTAAGTACTTATCTCTGCCTGCTCTTCAGCAGAAAATCCTTTTTCATCCATACTTTCTGTGGAAGATTCCTTTATAAAAACATTAGCAATAGGAATTTGAAAATATATTCTTGAATACATGGCTTTAACAAATGAGTTATCTGCACTCCATTCCATTTTACACATTTCTGGAATACCTACATCATTCCATCTACAAATAGCATGATCAGTAGGCAACTCTTGAAGGTTCCAAAAGACTCTGATATATTGAGAAAAACCTTCATCAATGCCAGCAATATCTGGGTTTCCAGAAGGACCATGCAAACCAGATAAAGACATTCCCGCGTAAAGCTTGGCAATGACTTTTTCATAATTACTAGCATCTTTATAAACATCGACTGAAGAAAGTCCTATTGGTGGCTCTAAATCCAATCTTTTTGAACAGGAAAGAGTCATTAATATAGAAGTAATTAAAAATAGATAATTTATTTTTTTAAAGTAATTCATAGTATTAAAATTTAAAAGTCAAATGTTAAATTAAGCGAGTAAATTCTTGGTCTTGGATAAATATTATTATCAATTCCACCAACAACTTCAGGATCCATTCCTGAGTATTGGGTTAATACAAAAACATTATTAACTGTTAATGCTGCATTTAAACGAAATTTATCTGAAAGCTGGTTACCAAAATTATATCCAAGAGTAAAATAATCCATTCTTAAAAAGTTGGCCTTTTCTAAGAAATAATTACTAAGGAGTTGCTCGTTGGTACTCCCTTGAAAATTAGTTTCTAAGAAACTGGAATGAATATTAGAAGAATTAAATGTAGAATTTCCGGCTTGAAGATTGCCATTATTGGATGCTAAGTTATTGTAAACATATGCCCCAAGTTCAGCTCTCATAGAAGTTCCAACATACCATTTTTTATAAGATGCATTTAAATTAGCTCCTAAGAACCAATTAGGGTTAGGATTTCCAGATCTTACTCTATCATCAATATTGATAACACTATCATTATTTTGGTCGACAAATTGATTTTCTATAGGTTTTCCATTTTCATCATAATTAGCTTCGTAAAAGAAATAAGTAAATGTTGGGTATCCAACAGTATGAATTTGTGCAGTATTTCCGATTCCACCTGCAATTCCTCCAACCTGAATTCCAATTGAAGAGGTATCTGGAACTAAAGAAAGCCCTGTAACGGTATTTTTGTTGTAAGTGGCATTTAGTCCCAATTCAATATTAGTAGTAGTATTGTTTAGTAACCCTAAATTTAAATTTATTTCAATACCTTCATTTTTCATACTTCCCACATTGGTTAGTATAAAATTGGTAAAATTAGTTCCGGCAACAACAGGGACCGTAGCTAACAAATCTGAAGTCTCTTTAATATAATAATCAACAGATCCATTTATCTTATCGTTAAGCAAACCAAAATCTATACCAAAATTTGAACTTGAGGTGGTTTCCCACTTAATGTTGTAATCGTACCCATCAGGTCTCAATGTACTTACAAATTGATTTCCAAATTGATATTGGGCAGTTATTGATCCTTCTTGATAATTAGGTATGTAAGGATAGTCATAGAAAATATCTTGCTGACCTGTAACACCATAACCAGCTCTAGCTTTTAAATAAGTAATTAAATCAGAATTTTTTAAAAAAGATTCTTCGCTTATAATCCAAGCAGCAGATGCTGAAGGGAACCAGCCCCATCTGTTCTCAGGACTAAATCTTGAAGATCCATCTCTTCTCATAGTAGCAGTAACTATATATTTATCAGAAAATGAATAAATTCCTCTTGTATAATAAGAAAGCAATGCATTCTTAGTATCTGTAGGAATACCAGGAGCATTTAAAGTGTCTCCAGCTATGTTGAGTCCAGGATATGATGGACTTTTTGTAGACCATTCCTGGAAAGAATATCCGGCAGTTATATCAATTCTATGGTTAACCGCATTCTCAGAATTTGAATAGTTAAAAAAACCTTCAATTAATTGATTGGATTTTTCCATTTCATATTGCGTTCTATAACCGCCATTCTGAAAGTTAGATGCAGCCATTTCTGGAATTAAAACTGTTCCATTAGAATTTACTAAATCAGTACCTACATTTAAAACTGCTTTTAGTTCAGGCATAAAATGAGTATTATAGGTGAGTTTTGCATTACCAATAAACCTATTTACATCGCTCATATCTTCTTTTTGATTAATTAATCCCAGAGGATTTCTTATTGCTAGAGGTATGGGCTTACCGGCATTACCTCCAGCCGCAAAAAGTGTTTCATAATATCCTCCAAATGCAGTATCTCCGCTATATATCGGCATAGTAGGATCAAATTGGGTAGATGACCAAATAGCACTTTGATCGGCAAAGAAATTATCGGTATGTACAAATCTTGAATTGATATCAATTTGTAAATGATCGTCTAAAAATTTAGGAGAAAGATTTAATGACGCTGCATATCGATCTAGTTGGTGCCTTTTTAACAATCCTTCTTCATGTTTATTACCTGCAGAAAATCTAAACGGAACACCTGCTATTCCACCAGAAACTGAAACGTTATTTTCATTGATGTATGCCATTCTGTAAACCTGATCTTGCCAGTTTGTAGAAGAATCTCTAAGGTTATCTATTTGGTTCTGAGTTCCAAATTCATTAATAACATCTCTATACTCATCTGCAGATAGAACGTCAGTGTATTTAACTATTGTTGATAAAGAGTTATTTGTTGTAAAATTTACATTTATTCCATTCCCTTTCCCTTTTTTTGTAGTAATTAAAATAACTCCGTTCGCCCCTCTTGAACCATATATTGCAGTAGCTGAAGCATCTTTTAAAACTACAAAAGTTTCGATATCGTTGGGGTTAATCAGATTTAATGGATTAGCAGCTCCAGCAACCCCGCCATTATCTAGAGGCACACCATCTATTACGATTAAAGGGTCATTACTTGCATTAATGGAAGTACCTCCTCTTATCCTAATTGTACTTCCAGAACCTGGAGCACCATTATTAGAATTTATTTTAACTCCTGGTACTTTTCCCATAACTAACTGTTCAGGGGTTGTAACTGAACCTTTGTTAAAATCTTCACTATTAATAACAGCTGCTGATCCTGTCAAATCTTTTGTCCTTGCTGTCCCATAACCAATTACAACTGCTTCATCTAATAAAAGGACATCTTCTGCTAAGTTTATATCTCTAATCATATTGGAAATTATAGAAATAGATTCTTCAGAACTTTTATAACCTACTGCAGAATAAGTAATACTATAGTCTCCCTTTTCAATATTGTCAATTTGATATTCTCCATTAATATCGGAGGATGCACCAACACTTATTTCTTTTATAAAAACGGTAGCTCCAATCAGTGGCTCACCATCTTGATTTACTATTTTACCTGAAATGGAAAATTGGGCGAAATTAATTGACGATAAAAAGACAGAAATCATCAACAAATAATTTTTTAAAAATTTAAAGTTCATAGTGATTAATTAAATTAAGCTAACCAAATTTAAAATTTTTTTAACGTCATTTTAACGTTAAGTTATTTTTTTTTTAAATTAGTATAAAATTAAAACTAAAACTATGAAAAAAATTTACCTTTCTTTATTTGCGTTTTGCGGATTAACTATTGCCACAATGGCCCAAGATCCTGCAATTAGCGCATGTTTAAATGGAACTAATGTTCAAATTACATTTGACAACTCTTTAAATTGTGCAGCAGCTCCAGGCAGCTTATCGGGTATGGCAGCTATAGGATTTCATTCTGGCCACGATGGTTGGGCAGATGTTGTTGATTGGGATGCTGCAACTGCTGTTAATGCTAGCAACGATGGTGCAGATATGTTCACTTTAGAATTAGACCCTAATGCCTATTATGCTACACCGGTTGCCCAACTAATAAATTGGGTTTATAATGGTGGTCCTGCCGATCCAGCAAATCCTTGGGCAAATGAAGGAAAACCTGATGACGGTGCTGGTGGTTGTGGTGATTTTTCGATTGATATTACAACCCTATCGGCATGTGCTACTAGTGTGAATGAAGTCGTTCTAAATGATATTGTAAATGTTGCTCCTAATCCTGCAAATGAAAATACCAACTTTAATATTATTTTAAGAAACAATAAAGAAGTTAGTATTGATTTATATGATCTAACCGGTAAGTTAATCGATAATGTAACTAATTCATTTATGAGTAAAGGAGTTCATTCTATTTCTTACAATACTTCAAATTTAAATTCTGGAATTTATATTTTTCAAGTAAGTTCTGGAAATGAAGTAAATTCAGGAAAATTAATAGTAAAATAATTACTTTTTTATCTTAAATTAAAAGCTCCTTCGGGGGCTTTTTTTATAAATTTCTTTTATGAATCTTAATTACATTTATTTATTCACTTTTGTTTTATTATATAATCTTGGATTTTCACAAATTATCCAAGTAAATCCTGCATTTCCAACTGTAAATGACGTAATTACAGTTCAATACGACGCAACTCAAGGAAATGGTGGACTTAATGGAGTTAGTCCAGTATATACTCACACAGGTGTGGTAACTCAAAGCGGTTTACCAAGTTCTTGGTCCTATGTTCAGGGAAATTGGGGTCAAGCAGATTCCAATGTAATTATGAATGATGTAGGAAATAATATACATGAAATTACCATAGATATTGATCAATATTACGGATTCCCAACCGGAACCAATGTAGTTAAGCTAGCATTTGTATTTAGAAACTTTGATGGGACATTACAGGGCAAAACTGCTACCATGGGAGATATTTTCTATCCAATTTACCCAATTAATGGAGGATTCCAAGCCGCTATTATCAAACCTTACTCAGATATTTTAGTACATATGAATGATTATATTTCTTTTGAAGCACAATCCAACTCAAATGCTAATCTTCAACTTTTTGATAACGGTGTTCTAATTGCTGATACTACAAATTCAACTATCATAGAAAAAAATATTTTTGTTAATTCACCAGGTGACCATCAATTGGTTTTTAAAGCAGATGACGGAAATTCTATTCTATATGATACTGTAAATTATGTAGTAATTCCTCCGCTTACTCTTTTAGACCCTCCTGGAGGTTTGTTAGACGGCATTAATTATATAAATGACTCAACTGTTACTTTAAAATTTTTTGCACCTGAAAAAAACACCGTTAATTTAATTGGAGACCACAATAATTGGTTAGTTAATACGAATTCTTTTATGAAACTTTCAACTGATAGTCTGTATTGGTGGCAAACTATTAGTCATCTAAATCCAGGACAAAAATACACTTATCAGTATTTGGTAGATGGAAATATCAAGATAGCAGATCCTCTTAGCCCTTTGATTTTAGATCCTAACAACGATGGAAATATTGATAGTTTTAATTATCCCAACCCAATTCCTTATCCAGCATCTAAAACAAATGGCTTTGTAACAGTATTGGAACCTGGAAAAATACCTTATAATTGGGTAAATACTAATTTTATACCACCAGCTAAAAAAGACTTAATTATTTACGAATTACTAGTTAGAGATTTTGTCTCTACTCATAGCTATCAAACCCTGATAGATACATTAGATTATTTAAGTGAATTAGGGATAAATGCTATTGAATTGATGCCAGCTGGAGAATTTGAAAATAATGAAAGTTGGGGTTACAATCCTAGCTTTCATATGGCATTAGACAAATATTATGGAACTCCCGAACATTTTAAAGCTTTTATTGATTCTTGCCATGGTAGAGGAATAGCGGTAATAAATGACATCGTATTTAATCAAGCCTTTGGACAAAGTCCAATGGTAAATTTATATTGGGATGGTGTGAATAATAGACCCTCAGCAAATAATCCATGGTTTAATGAGATTTGTCCCCATCCACCCTATTGTTGGGGATATGATTTTGACCACTCATCTACAGCAACAAAAAATTTTATAGATAGAGTAAATCACTTTTGGCTAAATGAATATCATTTAGATGGATTTAGATTTGACTATACTAAAGGTTTTAGTAACAATTCTAATAATTATGATGATGATAGAATTGATTTACTCAAAAGAATGGCGGATACAATATGGAGTATTCATCCCAATGCCTATGTAATATTAGAACACTGGGCTGATAATAATGAAGAAAAAATATTGGCTAATTACGGAATGATGTTATGGGGAAATGTAACCCACGGTTACCAAGAATCAGCTATGGGATACCCAACTAACTCCAATCTTTCTTGGGGTGTATACAAATACCGACAATGGAACGACCCACATCTAATTTCTTATATGGAGAGTCATGACGAAGAGAGAATTATGTATAAAAATATTACCCACGGGAATACCAACGGATCTCAAAATGCTAAAAACCCTATTACTGCACTTGAAAGAACAGAAGCACTTGCAGTATTAATGCTGACTACTCCAGGACCAAAAATGATATGGCAATTTGGTGAAATTGGATACGATATTTCTATTAATGATCCCTGTAGAACATGTAATAAACCCATACTATGGAATTATTACAATGAAAATAGCAGAAAAAGATTGTACGATGTTTACAAATCAATCATAGACCTTAGAAAGTCACATTCAGTTTTTACTGGAGACGATTTTAATTATAGTTTAAATGGCACTGTAAAAACACTTACTCTTAACAATAATAATATGAATGCAATAGTTGCTGTAAATATTGATGTTAATGATCAAGATAAAATATTATATTTTCAACATAATGGATGGTGGTATGAATATTTTAGTGGAGATAGTATTGAAATAACAGGAAATACTAATTTCACATTTAATCCTGGAGAATACCGAGTTTATACAGATATTAAACTGGATCAACCTGTCATACAAAACACTTTAAATATTGAAGAATATCAATTAGCGGAATGGGAAACTACCCTTTTTCCTAATCCTGTCAATGACTTTTTACAAATTGAAGTTAAAGATTGTAAACACCAAGAGATTAAATTTTCAATTATTAATCCACAAGGAAAGGTGATGATAAAAGAGATTAAAAGTCATTCAGAATTATATAGTTTTGATTTAAAGAATTTAAAATCTGGAAACTATTTCATAATAATTGAACAGGAAGAGAAAATTAAATTACTTAAATTTTTAAAAGGATAAAATTACTACTTTTTAAGTTCTAAGACCAAAACAGAGTTGGGTTTTATCTCAAAATTATTTTCTAAAATGTATTGTTTTTCTTCTAAGATATCGAAAGCCGATTTATATTCAGATATTATTTCTTTATATCGATCTAATTGGATTGTTTCAGATTTATCTTTACTATTAAAAATCACCATGACCGCATCATTTTCGTCATATCTAAAATAACTATAGATACCATTTGAATAAGGAGTAAATTGCATTAATTTACCATAATGAATTACATTTTTAGTTTTTCTCCAGTTTAATAATTTCTTCACAAATTCTTGTGCCTCTTTTTGTTGTTGAGTTAATCCCTTTCCATTAAAACCATTTATTTTATCCCCCTTCCAACCGCCTGGAAAATCAGATCTTGTTCCTCCATCATTATTTCCTTTGTTATTTGTCATTAAAATTTCATCACCATAATAAAAATGAGGAATTCCTCTAATTGTACTAAAAAAGACCATGGTCATTTTAAACTTATTAAAATCTTCATTTAAAGTGGAAAATATTCTTTTAGTATCGTGATTGTCTGGGAAAACTACCAGCTTATATGGGTCAGGATATAAAAAATCATTTGATAGCATGTAATAAACCTCCTGCCATGTTTTCCATTGGTCTTTTTCTTCTAAATCTTTAATTGAATTAATAAAGGACTTCATCAAAGCTATATCTAGAACACTCGGCAAGCATGAACTGTAATTGTCATAATTCTTTTTTCCTTCTTGCCAATAGGATAAAGTTGCTGCATGAGGGAACTTTGGGAATTCCTCCCCTACACTCATAAAATTTGGATATTCCTTGTTAACTGCACATGACCAATCATTAATAAATTCTTTATCATTATAAGGGTAAGTATCCATTCTAATACCACTAATCCCAGAATACTCGATCCACCATAGTGTATTTTGAATAAGATAATTAGCCATCATCTTGTTACTATGATTCAAATCTGGCATTGTTTCCACAAACCAACCGTCTACAAAAGCTTTTTTATCATATTTTGATGCATATGGGTCTTGAACCGAATAATGAGCGTGAGAAGTTTGAGTGTATTTCCCTTCAAAATTTATCCAATCGTTAGTCGGTGGATCCTTTACAAACCAATGTTCTGAACCTGAATGATTGGTAATCATATCCATAACAATTTTTATATTTTTTTCTTTTGCAACAGAACATAGTGTTTTATATAAAGTATTAGTTCCAAATCTTGGATCTATCTTATAATAATCTGTTGTTGAATATCCGTGATAAGACGACTTTTTCATATCATTTTCTAAAAGGGGATTGATCCAAATTGCCGTAAACCCCATTTCAGAAATATAATCTAAACTTTGAATAATTCCTTCAATATCTCCTCCATGTCTCCCCCATATATTCTCTCTTTCAGGTCGTTCTTTTAAATGAGGAATATCGTCGTTTTCAGGATTGCCATTTACGAATCTATCTGGGGTTATTAAATAAAGTACATCTTTTTGATTAAAGCCATTTCTCCCACTTGAATCTTTTTTATAAATTGGAAAATCAAATGACTTAAATAAATCTCCATTTTTTGAAAATTCTAAATTAATATTTTGTGGATCAGCATTACTTGAAATTTCAATATCTATAAAAACATAATTTGGATTAGATGTTTTTGTTATTGCCTTTAAATGTACGTCATTATGAATTTGACTAATTTTAAAATCACAATTGGCTAAATTATTTGCATAGCATAACAACTGAATTTCATTATGAACCATTCCTGCCCACCAATTGGGTGGTTCTACTCTGAATATAGAGTCTTGGGAAATAAAAATACAAATACTAAATAAAGCACTAAAAAATGTAAAAATCTTTCTCATTTTAACTTATTTAAAATATTAAAAAAATATACTATATTGATAAACGTTATAATGACATTAAGTAAATATAATTAAAACCCTGAAATTCAGAATTCATTTTAACCAAAGAAATTTTAAAAATTGAAAATCAACAATAAACTTAATCCAAATATTTCTGTTGATTGTGTCATTTTTGGGTTTGATGGAAAAGAGCTTCATGTTCTTTTAATTGATAGAGAAAATGAATTAAAAAATATTGTCTCAGCTCATGCTTTACCTGGAAATTTAATTTACGACCATGAAGACCTTAATATGGCTGCAGAAAGGGTTTTAAAAGAATTGACAGGCCTTACTAGTATATATTTAGAACAATTTGGTGCTTTTGGTGATCCTAATAGAATTAAGAAAAAAGAAGACCAACCTTGGCTCAAGTCAGTAAGAACTAATCCAAACGCTAGAGTGATTACCATTGGTTATTATTCATTAATTAGAATGTCCGATTATGATTTAAATCCTTCTTCATTTGCTAAATTTGCTAGCTGGATCCCATTAAAAGAAATCAAAAGTTTACCCTTTGATCACTTTAATATATTAACTAGTAGTATTGAATATCTTAGGGCAAACACTAAGATTAGACCAGTTGGTTACAATCTATTACCGGAAAAATTTACTTTAAATGAAATGCAAAATCTTTATGAGGCTATTTTCAATAAAAAAATTGATAATAGAAATTTTAGGAGAAAAATTATAAATCTTGATATCTTGGATAAATTAGACGAAAAACAAGAAGGTGTTGCCCATAAGCCTGCTAATTTCTATCAGTTTAACATTAATAAATATAAAAGTTATATTGAAAAAGGGTTTTTTAAATTTGAATTCTAATCACATTTTTATAAGCCTTTTTTCAGATCTAAAATTTTGAAGACCCTTAATCATCACCAAATAAATCCCTTTTGGAATGTCCTTACAGTCTATTTCAATGTTATTATATCCTCTATTAAGAAATATAGGAGCTGACTTTATTATTTCTCCTCTAAGTGTTCTTATATTTATATAAATATCTTCGTTTGGGGAATAGTCAAAATTTAAGGCTAAACTGATAGATTCATTAGCGGGGTTAGGATATAAATTAAAATCAATTTCATTTTCACATTCTAAAGCAATTGGATTAAAATATTTTATATCACCATTGATATCTGTTTGGCTTAATCGGTAATACTTAGTTCCATCTAATAGGGTTTCGTCCGTCCAATTATAGGTAATTAATTCACTGGTTGTCCCACCGCCATTAATATACCCAACTTCTTCCCAATCCATTAAATTGGCACTTTTTTCTATAGTAAAATATTCATTATTTACTTGAGAAGCTACAGTAAATTCAATTTGTGTTAAATGATTATTACATTGGCCATCAAAAGAAATTAAATCTACAGGCAATGGTGGATAGGTAGCTGTTGTAGCTGCTAGAGTGAAATTTTCGTTAGACCAGTTACTGTTTACAGATGAAGTAGTTAATGACCCGCTTGTAGAATTTCCGGAAGATGTTGAGCCAATACTATTCCAGTCTGCACCATCGAAATATGCCCATAGCATGGTAGAAATATCATGATTCCAATTTTCTGTTCCATAGGTAGAAGAAGAAGTCCAAGCTACAGAGATTGTAGCATTATCCGATCCAGAGGTTCGATTAATATCCCAGTGGTATTGGGGGCTAATATGGTCAATTGTAGAACCACCAGCTATAGAAACATCACTATGTGCAGAATGGTTGTATTCAACTGAATAAGTATTTGAATTTGAAGCAGCTGGAGTTAATATAATGGGTCTATATCTTGTTCCATCTCCAACAGGAAAAGTAAAAGCACTTGTAGAGGACGTTATTTTAGCACAATGTCCATTTATATGCTTTGAAGCGTCAGCTCCAGAAACAGATCCAGAAGCACCAATAGTTAATGTATTAGAATTTGTGGTTACATCTCCACTAGTAAAAGTAAGTGTTCCAAATACAGATGCGTTTGCTCCCATAGTAATTCCACTAGAATTATTTACAATTAGGTTATAATAATCAACACCTGACATAGTTTGAGAAGCTGATCCATCATACTCCACACTTCCCGTACTTCTTGTAAAAGTACCTAAACTAGTCACTGTTCCAGATAGATTTAACTGACCTGCATCTGTAAAAGTGACTGAACCACCGGTTGCGTCAAAAGTTCCATTGGCATCAAAAGTTCCAGTTCCTATATCTAATGTACCATTGATATCAGCTGTTCCACTAATTGTAATATTTTTATCTCTTACATCTAAAACAGTAGAACCATTTTGATTTACAACCAAATTTCCTAAAACATTAATTCCAACTCCTCCACCAATTTGGTGAGATGCATTTCCATCTATAGTTAGGTTATTATATGTTCCCTGAGTTACATTTTGAGTACCTGATGGTCTGTCAAAGACCACGGTTCCGTTTGAAGTACTAAGAGTTCCAATACTTCCTACTGAAAGTGCACATTTTAAAAATCCTGCTCCTGTAAATGTAATATTACCTCCACTAGCAGTGAAAGTATTATTGGCATCATAAATACCTGTACTTATTTTTAAGGTGCCATCTATATCTGTTGCTCCACTAACAGTTGCAGTGTAGGAAGAAATGTCTAGAGTACCTGAAGTAAGTGTTAAAGTACCATTTACATCAAAATTAGCTAACGGTGATAAAGAATACGATGCCCCTATATCTATAACTATATTATGGAAATGACTCGAGCTATGCATCGATAAGATTCCGTTGTAACCAACATCAAAAGTGAAAGTTCCACCTGATGGTTGAAAAAATTCAGCATAATTAAATCTACCTTGTTTTGCTGTAATATTACCATCTGATATATTCCTACCGTCACCTGTAGATAACATATCGAATTCTCCATCTAAATCCAATAATCCACCAGACATGGTTAAATCTCCTGAAAAATCTGCATCTCCACTGCTTTCCACTTCTCCATCAGAAATTACCAAACTTCCCCCATCATTTACAGTTATACTAGCTGTTGTAAGCTTATATGATCCATTATTACTTGTAAGAACCCCTCCACTTTGAATAGTCAAATTGTGACATTCATCTGAAGAACTTGTTATTATTGGGTCATTGGTAACATCAGGTATAATCACATCATTAGAACTAGTAGGTACTGAATTAGTAGACCAATTAGCTGCTGTATTCCAATCGGTAGAAGATGATCCGTTCCATGTAGCAGTTTGGGAATAAGAAGTTTTTAGTGCTATTAAAATTAACGATACTATTAAAAATATCTCAAAGTAACTTCCCGAGTTATCATTAAAAATAAATTTCCTTTTAATCGTAATCACGCCATGCTATACGCATGTGCATCAAAGATGTTTCAAAAAAACATATTAAATGATTGTAAAATAAAATTTAAATCCTTACAATTTTCTTTTCTGGTAGGTGATTTCTAGTGCCAATAAACTCAATAATGTAAAAGCCTTTGGGTAAATCTTCCATTTCTATTGTAAATCGGTTATACCCTCTTACCAGTTCTACAGGAATCGTTTTTCTGTTTTTTCCGTTGATATCTTTTATATTCAATTGAATATTATTTCCCTGATAGTATTCTAAATTAAATTCAATGGTTGCGGTAGTATTTGTTGGATTAGGAAATATTTTATAATCATCTACTCTACTTTCACATGCTACAACAATTGGTGTAAATGATTTTGAGGTTCCATCAATATCTGTTTGAGTTAGCCTATAATAGTTCTCTCCATTTTTAGGATTAACATCCATAAATGTGTAAGTAACTTCTTCATTGGTTGTTCCTCCTCCATTTACAAATCCTAAAACTTCCCATTCAAAAATATTTTTACTTCTTTCAATGGTGAAATATTCATTATTGACTTGTGAAGCCACTACAAATTCTAAGTGAGTTTGATTATCAATACAAGCTCCGTCAAACGACAATAAGTCAATCGGCAGGTTATTTTCTCCGTCAGTTGAACCAAGTGTAAAATAAAAATTAGAAAAATCCGAAACAGCAGCATCTGTAGTTATATTTCCAGTACTAATACTACCAGATGCGGTAGATGCTATTACATTCCATTGAGAACCGGTCCAAGTTCCCCATTGTATACCGTTTAAATTTGGAGCGTATACATTACCTCCTGTACCAAATTCTTGCTGACTTGTCCAACTAACATATAAACTAGCATTTGCACTACCTGAGGTTTTTCTTATATCGTAGTAATACCCTTTGGTAACATCAGAATTACTTCCATCATAACCACTTATATGACCACCAGAAAAATGGCCAGAAGAACCTACAGCTCCACTAGCATATCTATTATCGTCGTACCTTAGTTTATAGGTGGTAGATCCAGCAGAAGTAGTTAATCTGATGGGTCTAAGAATAGTTCCGTTACCAACTGGAAAAGAAAAAGCAGAAGCTGAGCCAAAATCTTTAGCTAAATAACCAGATGCATTATCAACATTTATATGTCTATCTGCTGCTGCATTGGCAATAGAGCCACTTGTACCAATTGTTAAAGTGTTAGTTCCTGTTGTAATATCAGCAGCTACATTTAGGTTTAACTCTCCATTTACAGTTGCATCGCCACTCATTGTTAAACCACTGGTATTACTATTTTTTAAATTAAAAAAAGTTTCAGCTGGAATGGCTTGAGAACTGCTTCCATCAAAAGTTACGGTTCCAGCTTCATGATCTAAATCTCCAAATGTGTTGGCGGAAGTACTACTGCAAACTAAATTGCCAGCAGCGGTAAAATCTATTTCAGCTGGGCTTCCAGATGTTGTTAGTTGGCCATCAGCATTGTAAGTTCCTGAATTAATTATTAACTTTCCAGTAATGGATGTAGATGAAGAAGCAGTAAAAGTTCCTGAACCTACTTTTAAAGTTCCAGCAGCTTGGACAGAAATAGCGTCGTCAGCTGTAACAGTAGTACCAGCAATATCCATTGTTCCATCTAAAACACTTACAGCATCAAAATTACTGTTTCCGCTAATTGTTAGAGTTCCTGAAGCATCTGATTTATTAATTTCAATAGATAAATTTGCATCGTCAATAGCCGAGCAAGATTCCCCAGAACTGCTTGCACCATTAAATGTAATTTTTTCAGTTGTCACTGAACCACCTGCAGTTCCTATAAATGCCCCTCCAGAAGCGATTGTAAAGTCACCGCCAATTGTTAAATTATCATCACCGGCCCCCGAATTAAGAGTACCGTCATCAGTAATTGTTAGATCATTACTAATTGTTGGGTTTCCAGTAGTTGATTTTGTTCCATTATCTAAAACTAAATTATAATATGTTCTAGTTTTTATACTTTGAGCACCAGCATAATCATATTCAACTGTTCCACTTCCTTCAGTAAAAGTATTTCCAATACTGCTTACTGTAGCTCCTCCTAATTTTAAAGTACCTCCAGTATTTGTAAATTCTACTGTAGCACCAGTAGCATCAAAGGTATTATCTGCATCATAGGTTCCTGATCCGTGAATAGTGAGTTTTCCATCGATATCTGTTGCTCCATCAGCTTCATATGTCCCAGTAGTAATTTTAATAGTACCATAGTTAGAACCATCAGTTTCATTAACTGTGGTGGTCCCAGTAACTGTAGTATTGGTTCCTGCAATGTCGTAAACAACCAAACCGTTATCTTGAACAATTAGTGTTCCTCCTACAGTAACGGTACCCTGGGCCGTTTTAGTACCAGTTTGATCTATTTCTAAATTATAGTATGCATCTGCTAATACGTCCTGTGTTCCCCCATCATATTCCACAGTTCCGTTGTCTGTACTTAGAGTACCTAAATTAGAGACAGTATTGCTACATCTTAAAAATCCTGCACCTGTAAATGTTACGTTACCACTTGCAGCTGTAAATGTATTATCAGCATCATAACCACCTGTACTTGTAATAGATAAAGTTCCATCAATATCAGTAGGCCCATTTGCAGTAAAAGTACCACTACTTATTGATAATGTTCCATCTATATTTACTGTTTTCCCAGATGCAACATCAGCATTATTAGTACCCATAGCTAATTCTCCTGCAGTAACTGTTAAATCACCATCAATATCTAAAGCACCACCGGCGGATTTAGTTCCACTGGCATTATTGATGGTTAAATTATAATATGTTTCAGAAAGAACGGTTTGATTACCAGCATAATCATACTCTATAGTTCCTGATCCTTCAGTTAAGGTGTTTCCAAGACTTGTTACAGTAGCACCTCCTAATTTCAAAGTTCCACCAGTTCCTGTAAATTGTACTGTTCCATTGGTTGCATCAAATGTACCATTTGCATCAAAAATTCCGCCGCTATTAAAATCCAATACTCCATCTACATCAGAAGTTCCCGTAACTGACAATGTATTGTTTCCTAAATTTAATTCATTACTGCTCTTGATATTTAAGTTGCCTGCAACACTTGCAGCTCCTTGAAGTGTTTTCGCTGTGCCTCCATCATCAATTGTAAGGGTATAATAATCATCCGATAAAACATCAGTAGCTCCAGACTCATAAACAACTGTGCCTTGAGAATTATCAAGTGTTCCAAGCGAGGTAGGAGAAACCGATTTAAACCTTAATTTCCCCCCACTATGTGTAAAATTAATAGCTCCAGTTGCTGAGAAACCTCCACGAGAAAGATACTGTCCGTTACCAATTTCAAGAGTTGCGCTAACCGATGTAGCTCCAGAAACATCAATAGTGTTGGTGGAAGTAAGAAATGTAGCTGAATTGGATATTGTCATGTCATTTGCTATATTGAGAGCACCCTGAGCAGTTTTATTCCCGCTCTGGTCAACAATTAAGTTATAATAAGTTTCTAATGCCACACCTTGAGCACCACCATCATATTTAACAGTTCCATTATTATGAGTAAAAGTCCCTGAAGCAGAATTGGTCCAAGTTCCAGAAACCGTAATGGTAGCACTAGCATCTGGTCTTAATTCTCCATTACTAGCAAATGTTATATTATTAAAGTCACTACCGTCAGCTGGTTGAATTTGCCCATCTGTTATAGTCAATGTATTGGTTACTTTTATCGCGTCACAATCCACATCATCGGAATTTCCAGAATGACTTGCAGTATTATTTATCTCCACATCATAAAAAGGTTTCCCTGATCCAGTTCCTCCAGTTGTAACAGTTTGCGCAGAAGATCCATCAAAAGTTACTTTGTTAGTGCTTGGGGTTAAAGTGCCATTATTAATCCATGTTCCACTTACAGTTATATTTCCAGTTAGTTCTAATGTTGTTCCAGCATTAATAGTTACATCATGATAATCTGATGCAGATTCAAAAATCCCATCACTAACCAAAAGATCGTTCTGAACGGTTAACGTACTTCCATCAGCACTTACCTTTGAAGATCCATGAGAATTATTGATGGTTAAATTATAAAAAGTATTTGTTCCAGAAATACTCTGGGCAGAAGATCCACTAAAAGTTACGGTCCCTGTTCTTTGGGTAAATGTTCCGCTATTGGACCAATTTCCATCTAAATCAATATTATAATTACTACCGCTAGCATCTAAAACTGTTCCTGAAGCAATTGTAATGTTTCCACTAACATAAGTCAAATTTTCCGATAAAACGAAAGTTTGACTACTTCCACTACTTGAATTAAATTCTACATTTACCAATCCTGCCAAACCGGTTGTTAAAGTAGCTCCAGAAGCATCTACAATTTTAGTATTACCAGGGATAGTAAGTGCACCAGTGGTTAAGGTTTCGTCTCCGTTCAATTGAAAAGTTCCATTATTAGTAATTGTAGCGCCGTTATCGTCAAATTCATTTCCTGCTAAAGCAAAAATAGCAGAAGAATTTATAGTAAGAGTTCCTGATGCAAATTCAAACTTATCCGCAATACTAACAGCTGCAGAGGTGTTGGATATTGTAACTGTATGAAAAACACTTCCATTTGAAGTTATAGATTGTGCACTGGAGCCATCAAATGTTACAGTATTTGTGCTTGGAGTCAATAACCCTGCGTCAGACCAATCTCCACTAACAGTAATATTTCCAGTTAGCTCGAGTGTTCCATTAGATCCAATAGTCACATCATCATAATCTGAAGCAGGAGTAGCTAATATTCCATCGTTAACATTTAAAACATTTGTAACTGTTATTGCAGAACCAGGAGTTACTTTATTAGAACTGTGAGTATTATTGATGGTTAAATTATAGAAGGAAGTAGTTCCAGACATTGCCTGAGAATCTGATCCACTAAAAGTTACCGTTCCAGATCTTGATGTAAAAGTTCCATTATTTGACCAATCTCCTCCAACGAAAATGGCGTAATTATTACTACTACTTACATCCAAAGTTGTATTAGAAGCAATTGTTAAATTCCCAGAAACGTAACTTAAAGCCTCACCTAAAACAAATGTTTGGCCAGTAGAATTAAACTCTACGTTTACCATTCCTGCCAAACCAGTAGTCAAAGTAGCTCCAGATCCATCAACAATTTTAGTGTTTCCTGGGATAGAAAGAGCTCCTGTTGTTAAAGTTTCGTCTCCATTCATTTGGAAAGTTCCATTATTAGTTATAGTTCTTCCGTTATCATCAAACTCAAATCCTGCTAATGCAAAAACAGCAGAGGAATTTATGGTGAGTGTACCAGAACTAAATTCAAATTTATCTGCAATACTAACAGTTGAACTTGTATTGGAAATTGTTACGCTGTAAAAAACACTTCCTCCTGATGTTATTGATTGAGCGCTAGAACCATCGAATGTCACTGTATTAGTACTTGGAGTAAAAGAACCACCGTCATTCCAATCTCCGCTAACAGTAATATTTCCAGAAATTTCTAAGTTACCGTTAGCCCCAATAGTAACATCATCAAAATCAGATGCTGGGGCTGCTAAAATTCCGTCAGAAATATTTAACAAATTGGAAACTGTAACTGAGCTACTTGGGGTTACTTTGTTAGAACTATGAGAATTATTTACAGTTAGGTTATAAAAAGAACATGTTCCAGACATTGTTTGAGTGTCTGAACCACTAAAAGAGACCGTACCAGATCTAATAGTAAATGTACCATTATTGATCCAATTCCCGTCCAACTCAATACCATAGTTATTTGCACTTGGATCTAATGTTGTATTTGAAGCAATGGTAATATTTCCAGTTACATAACTAAGTGATTCTCCTAGTGTAAATGTTCTTCCAGATGAATTAAATTCTACGTTAACCAAACCGGATAAACCAGTTGTTAAAGTAGCTCCAGAAGCATCAACAAATTTAGTATTTCCAGGTATTGACAATGACCCAGTTGTCAAAGTTTCATCACCATTCATTTGAAAAGTTCCATTATTCGTAATAGAACCTGCGTTATCGTCAAACTCATATCCAGCCAAGGCAAAAATTGCAGATGCATTAATTGTAAGAGTTCCAGAAGAGTTGAGGTCAAATTTATCGCCTAAACTAACAGCTCCACTTGTATTTGAAATAGTAGCATTATAAAATGTAGCATTTCCGCTTGTAATTGTCTGAGCACTTTCTCCATCAAAAGTTACCGTTCCACTATTTGCAATAAAAGATCCAGAGCTTCCTCCGCTATTATTCCATGCTCCTGAAACGGTAATAGAAGAGCTTGAAGGAACTTTAAATATTCCTGCACTTGCTGATAAAGTAATGTTTTCAAAATCACTTAAAGTTGCAGGTTGAAACTGACCATCAGAAACTGTTACAGTACCAGATACTTTTATTGAACCAGACGTTGCTACATCAGTTGCATCTTCTGGAGTGGCAGAATTATTTATCAAAATATCATTAAAATCTTTGGTAGATCCAGTTCCTCCAGTTGTAATTGTCTGAGCACCAGATCCATTGAAAGTTACCGTTCCACTTCGCTCCTCAAAAGTTCCACTATTAGACCAGTCTCCACCAACTGAAAGAGCATTGTTGACGGAAACTTTTACATCTAAAGTTGAATTAGCTCCAATCGTTAAATCATTGGCAATTACCATGGCATCTTGAAGAGTTAAAGCAGTACTACTTGTGCTAGTTGATAAATTATAGAACGATTGTGATCCACTTGTTACTGATTGGCTTTGACCACCGTCAAAAGTTACAGTGCCGTTATTATGCGTAAAAGTTCCAGGGCCTGAATTATTCCAGTCACCAGAAATTGTTAGTGCTGAAGAAGCAACAGGTTTTAAAATACCATTACTCGAAGATATAGTAACATTTGCAAAATCGCTTGATGTTTCTGGTTGAAATTGACCATCAGTGATTGTTAGAGTACCTGTTACTTTTATTGCGTCAGAATCAACATCTGCGGCATCACCCGGTGATCCTGCAGTGTTTGAAATAGTTACATTGTTAAAATCTTTTGTGGTTCCTACTCCATTGTTGGTAACTATCTGTGAACCTGATCCATCAAAAGTAACTGTTCCGCTTCTTTCAACAAAAGTTCCACTATTAGTCCAATCTCCACCAACTGTAATGTTATAATTATTTGCAGAAACATCTAACGTAGAACTTGCTGCAATAGACAAATCGCCATTAATATCCAAGTTGTCATTTTGAAGGGTTACTGTTCCACTTGAAGATGATGTTAAATTATAAAAAATAACTGAACTCGCTGAAGCATTTAAAATTAAACTTTGATTAGATCCGTCTAGAATAACAGTATTGGATCCATAGCCTGTAAAATCAGAAGGTTCAGCATTTGATGCATCAAAATCTCCAGCTACGTATAATGAACCTCCAGATTTTGTTCCTCCGGATGAACTAGAAACCTCGAACTCTCCATTAACATCTAAAACACCACTTCCACCCAAAGTCAAAATACCATCACAATCCATTTTTCCTGTAGATTCAATCTCTCCATTTGAAAAAATCATAGAACCTCCTGATTGAAGATCGATTGAAGAAGCTACGAGTTTTCCACCAGACGTTGTAGAATATAATTTACCACCACTTTGAATAGTTAAAGCTCCACAGACTGCTGAATTATTATTTATTTCAGGATCATTGGTAACATTAGGAATAGTTACTGGATTGGAAGCACCTGGAATTCCATCGTCACCATCAGAACCATCACTTGTTGACCAGTTGGTTTGATCATTCCAATTTACATCTGTACTTCCCGTCCAAGTAAAAGTTTGAGCGTTTAAAACCAAATAGTTAAATGATGTAAGGATAGTAAATAATAAAACAATCTTTTTCATGGTAGAAATATACAAACTAATTATTAAAAATTGGAATAGAAAACGAAGAAATTAACAGAAAGAATATAATTGGAATAATATATTCAGCAGTATGAATGTATGTTGCTTGAAACAGTAAGGCGGAAATATCTTTCGACAAATCCGCCTTTATTCACTTTACATGAACATTAAACTACAGTTAGAAAATAAGATTTCAAAGCCCAAAGACTAATTCATCTCTCACATTTTACTTATTTTACCCTTAGGTAAAACTTGAATAAACTTTTCAAACCTTCCGATTTTACTTTGTTCTTTATTAAAATCACTTTCACAATTTTAACTTAGATAGTTTTGTCAAACTTTAAAAAATTTCTTTTCTATCATCTTTTACAACTCTACTTTCGGAACAAGTCTCTCAATGTTGGTAAGTTAAGAACCTAACAACAACTTTCGTAAAATTTGTAAACAACAAACTATCAAATGCTACACTTTCATGCTCTTCGCATCTCTCGTTTAACAATGCTAACTTAAAACAATTAAATAAATAAGCAAGTGTTAATCACTTGTTTTATATCAACACTTTACGAACAGCAGTTTTAAACAATTGTTAAAAAGCTATGATTTAGAACTCTGACCCTTTATCAGTTTTAATTTTGTCCAGATTATTAAAGTTATTTAAACGAAAACTAAAAGAAAGAGAAACAAATGGCCATCTTGGTGTAGCTAAACGATAAGAGTAGAGCACTGGAGTATCTATAAAAGTCTCTCTTCTTTGAGTAGCAAATATATTAGTAAACTGAAATGTACCTGATGCCCTCCCGTCTTTAAAATCTTTTTTCAAAGCTAAATCAAAAGATGTAAAACCTTTATCTAAACCCTGTATGCTAATAATGTCAGCATTAAGATTACTTATAAACTGAACTTTGAAATCATTTGGCAATATGAAATTATTAGCAATTCGCCCTCTGTATGTAATACTTTCTTGATTTAAACTAGAACCAGGAATTTGACCAACAACTTTAAAGTAAAACACATTTGCCCCTAAATCAACTACCCACCAATCGTTTAATTTTTGATTTAAAGCAAATTCTCCCCCAATAGCCTGAGAAATACCAGCGTTTACATGTCTTTTCACAATAACATTAGTATCGTAAACTTGTTGTATTCTTTCTCTTATATTTTGGGTATTTCTACCATATATTTCTATTGAAAAGCTACCTTTCTCCAATTTTCTTATATAACCGAACTCGTAAGACTGAATATACTCTGGAAGTAAATTAGGATTTCCTTGTCTAACAGTATAAGGATCTTCCCACGAAATAAAAGGTTCTAAATGCCAACTTCTTGGACGGTTAATTCTTCTAGAAGCATTTACTTTAAGTTGATTTTTCTCATTTAGTTTGTAAGAGAAAAACAATGATGGAAACCAATCCAATCTGTTAATTATTAACTCATTGTTTTCTAAAGTTTGCTTTATAGAACGGTCGGTGTATTCTCCCCTAACCCCAAATTGAAAACCAAGTTTGTCATTAATTTCTCCATTAATAATTCCATACCCAGCATAAACATTTTGAACATAATTAACATCTGTTGAAAAAGAATCTAA
>MDSV01120293.1_pt1 | contig 50682 bp, 42 predicted proteins | sample 810851 | NCBI WGS metagenome assembly MDSV01 (sample SAMN05326640, study PRJNA326480) | marine metagenome | isolation source: seawater | place: Atlantic Ocean: North East | collected 2012
CCTTGTAAGAAAGCAACAACAACTCCAAAGAGTGCTACCGCTTCTACGAAAGCCGCTAAAATTAATGCTGATGATTGAATCTTTCCGTGCATTTCCGGCTGACGAGCCATCGCTTCCATGGCAGAACCGCCAATTCTTCCGATACCCATTCCAGCTCCAATAGCTGCCAATCCAGCTCCAATAGCTGCAATTCCTGTAATAGTCATAATTTATAATTTATAATTTAAGTTAATGATGTTCTTCTTCAGTTGCCATTCCAAAATATAGAGCTGACAATATTGTAAATATGTATGCTTGTATTGCAGTTACAATAACTTCAATGACTGTAATAAATAATGAAAATGCTACAGAAACTGGTGCGATTGCAACAGACCTAAATACAAATATTAATGACATTAATGCTAAAATAATTACGTGCCCAGCCGTAATGTTTGCAAACAAACGAATCATTAAAGATATTGGCTTGACAAACATACCAATGATTTCAATGGGCATTAAAAATATTTTCATAGGCACAGGTACTCCGGGCATCCAAAAAATGTGCTTCCAGTAATTTTTATTGCCACTAAATGTTGTTATGATAAAAGTGAGTACTGCTAGTGTAAATGTAAAGGCTATATTTCCACTTAGATTGGCACCATTTAAAATTGGAATCAACCCAAAAATGTTGTTAACCCAAATGAAAAAAAAGATGGTTAACAAATAGGGCATGTAAGGCTTATATTTTTGCGCTCCGATCATCGGTTTGCCGATTTCATCTCTAACGAAAATAATTAAAGGCTCTACAAAACTTGCGATACCAGAAGGAACGTAGTTTTCTGCCTTTTTATAGCGGCGAGCTGCGGATAAAAATATAAAAAGCAGCAGCGCAATAGACACCCACATCATAAAAACATTTCGTGTAATAGACAGGTCAAATTTAGGCCGGTGTGCATTAAGAGCATGGCCCTCTGCATCTAGTATGAGTTCGTTGGTACCCGGATTTAAAACATATACCTTTTCATGAAGGTTGACAAAGCGTTGACCTTCTCTCTCTACAATTTCGTGACCGTGGTAGTCATGGTGAAAAGCAGAAGATAAAAAAAAAGTAATGCCTTTTTCAGTGTAAACAATTACGGGAAGTGGAATTGAAATGTGCGTTGGATGTTCTCCTTGTGCATTTAGAGTTGCAATGTGCATCCCGTAAGCATCTTTAACGTGGTGTAGAATCATCTCTTTAGGGTCGAATTTTTCGTCACTAGCGCCTATTTTGCTTTCGTCTTTCGCAAAGCCAACAAAAGCAAAGAATAAAAATAAAATTATCAGTAATTTACATTTTAAGTTGCTTAATCTCATTATTTGTGGCTTTCTAATACCCTATTTTTATACGCAACAAATTTACACACATTATATGACTTGACAAACATAATTTTAGGGATAATTTATAAAGTTGAATCAAAAAAACACTTGTGCTTGAATTGTAGTTAAAAATAAAACTATTCTGGTTTTTGCAGCAGCCTTTTTAGGCTAAAGATTTCAAAGAAAAGAAAGAAGAAATAGGGAACAAAAAAGTTAAAGAGAACTGTTCTTTTTGCTTCAAAATCAGACAAAAACAAAGGCAGTAAAAATAAAATTAACAAAATCATTTTAAGCAAAGTCATACCCATGAACAAATTGAAAATTACTTTTTGACCAAAAGAATATCTATAGTTTATAACTGTGTACAGAGTTGTGGTTACAAAAACATGAAAGGCGTAACCCTGCCAGATCGTAAAAAATAGCGCATTTGAGTTTGAAAAATAGTGGTGTAGATATAAGTGGATGACAAACAAAAAAAGCGTGAGAAAAATCAACTGGAATAAAAACGAAACTTGTCTTTTCTTAAACTCTTGCATTATTGTTTATTCTATGGCCTGTTTGAACGTTTAAGAATTTTTCTAACAACATGTACCGTGGCTAAAATAACGCCAAACAAAGCGAATCCTAAAGTAAAGTAATTAGTGGTTGAATCTGAACAAAACGCATCCAGCTTATGGCCCAAAAAGGTGCTGACTCCAATGATTACTAACATCTGAACTCCAAGTCCAGAAAGCGCAGCAAAATTTTTAAGCGGTTTGTCCTGTTTTGGCACTGGCTTGTAGGCTTGATTTTGACTCGGTTTTAAGTTCTTTTACAGAGTCTTTCATTTGACAGTTGGCGTTAAAGGTTGCCCCTGGCTCAACCGCAAGTTTGCCGGTTTGAACATCGCCATTTACATTAGCAGATGCTCGCAAACTGAGAGTTTCTAAGACCATGAGTTTTCCTTTGAGTTTTCCTTCAATGTCTGCATTATTACAGCTCAAGCTCCCTTCCACCAATCCAGTGGTTCCAATCACGACTTTCCCTTTGGTGATTAGTGTACCTTTTACAACACCCTCAATCCTGAAGTCGCCTTCACTTTTTAAATCGCCTTCAAAAGTAGTGCCTTGCGCTATGGTGTTTTGTTGTGATAATCCCCCTTGCTGTGATCTTGGTTTTTTAGAATCTGTAAACATAATTTGTAATTTAATTTTTAATCTCTTTCAAGTAACTCTCCAAATTTTTGTGAATCTGAAGGGTTTTGTAATTGGTTGATGAAATTGAAAAGTAATTATTAGCCTCAATTTCTAAATTTTCATTGTCTAAAAGTTCTACAAATCCCATGGCCCCCCCAAAACTTTTCAAACCGTGAATTACTACAAATGTAGTGTTTATATCATAAATTTCTTCCGATATGCTCAAACGAAAAACAGTCTCTTCTTTGATAGCCTGTGAAAGCAGGTTTTTAAAGACCTTAATGGCCTCAGTATCTCTAGTTGAGAATGGAAAAATTGTTTTAAAATTAGCCGCTGCATCGGACATATCAAAAGTGTCGTCTTCCATTGACTTAAGAACTTTATCTGTGAGGTTTTGGGCTTGCTTGCCCTCGGGGCTGTTGGGATGATTTAAAGCGATATAATTCAAGCCAGTCTTATAGGCCTCAAATCCGTAGAGCCGCCCCTTTGCACTTGTTTTTAAAAGCTCCAACTTAGGAACAATGGCCTCGCCTTCGAATCTTGTAATATCCAGTTCACAGCCAGCAATTACCTTTTCATATTTTGAAGACTCAAAATCCTTAAATAGGCGTTTGTACCGCGCTTCAGAACTTTGATTGTCGTCCTCTAAGGCAGACAAAGGATTGAGTAAAATTTGGGCATAGCGCGAATCGGCGAACTCACTTATAATATTTTGTTTGATAGCGTTTGCACCAATTGAGTCCCCCAACAAATTATAAACCTTGTACAAATTGTACTTGGCGGGGAGAATTAAACGTTTCTGTGGATTTTGCTGCAATAAAGCTTCAAGTTTTGTCTTAGAACGATCATACTCATTAAACTTATTTTTGTAGATCAATCCCAATTGATAATAAGCAAAATTTCGTTGATCTGAAATACTGTCAATGACAGCTATTTCCGTTGGAAGTTGTTTGATAAAAAAGTTGGGGCTTAGAGTTTCTTCAGAATCCGCTTTTACCTCTATAGAAGCCGCTCCCTTTTTGGTCCTATTAATAATTTTCTTGTCTGACCAGCGCCAGTTATCTTCAAGTGGGCGGTCCCCCCACAAACTTATAAACTCATTCTTACCATAAGCCACATTTGTCGCTTGATAAAAATAAAATCCATTGCCTTTTTCAATACTTGGCCCCTTGATTTTAGTTGTTGCCCCCATTAATTGCTTAGGTTGTTTTGTTCTTTTATTTTCTATTTTTTCTTTGGCTTTTATGCTTGAGATATATTTTTTAAAGTAATCTTCAAGAACTTGCTCAGGCATGGCAACCAATTTAAGAATGCTATCGTTGGTCTGTGCAATAGCTTCGTAGCGAATTAAATCCTCTAAATTGTCCAAGCGTTTCTTGACAGCTCTGTAAGGCTTAGTGTTTTTTGTATAGTTAACCAAAGTGCTGTCATAATAGCTGCCAGCCTGAACGTAATTGGAATCATCAAAATAAAGATCTGCGATACTGTGGTAATTAATTGCATTTAGATAGTTGTCTTTAGATTTTGTTCTGAGGGATTTATTAAAATAGGCAATGGCGATAGAATCTTGTTCTAGGACTAAATGGTGGTTGGCAATAAAGTGGTAAATCCGGTCTAAATAGGGTCTGTTTTCTCTGTCTAAAACAAGTGACTCTAAAAATTCTGATAAATAGACTTGATCTCCAGTCTTGTAATCAAAATTTTTAATTTGTTCCAAGAATGCATTAACCCTGTAAGCTCTAGGGACATTGCGCTTTAACTCAATTACTCTCTGAAACGCCTGCATAGCGCTTTGTTTTTGACCTTGGGCATTGTGGAGCTGACCCGTGATAAAATGCAATCGCCCCTTAAAGGCCTTATCTTTTGTGATGTTGGCTGCATTTTCCAAATTTAAAACTGCTATATCAAATTCCTCACGATTAATGTAAAGCTGGGCCAAGGTCGCATGGGCCTTCACTCTATTATCATCTGAAAGATCCTTTTTGAGTAAAAGCGCATTTAAATTGTCTTTTGCAATGGTTTCATTCTCTAAGCGAAGATTCGCTTTAGCGCGCCAAATTTTAGCCGAATTTATATTGCTACTACCAGGGTATTTAAAAAGTATATAATTGAAGGCTTCTAGTGCCGGAATAAAGCGTCCACTAAAATATCGTGCTTTCCCCAAAAGTAAATAGGCCTCATCAATTTGTGCGTTTTTTTCCTTACCCTTGATTTTCATTCCATGGGTCTGAACTGCTTTCACAGCCTTTTCCTCTGCACGTTCAAAATTTGGATTTTTCTCTTTTTCCTCAAACCCAAAACTCTCACTAAAACTGAGGCGTTCAACGGGCAGTAGCTCCCAATAATTATCCGTATAAGATGCCTGCACTTCATCAAGCCCTTCAACCAAGGCCATTTCACCGTTAAAAAGAATATTGTATCTGGTATTGAGGGCATGCCAATTGCGATTCAAAAAACGGTCTTTTTTACGAGAGCAACTGGAGACTAAAAGCAATAAATACAAAAAAGTCGTGATATGTCTAAAACTATTTTTCAACGTTGATTTGATTTGTATTGTATAACTTAAAAAATCCACATATGTTATGCAAAGTTTGTAAAAATACTCATCTTTTTGAAAAAATCTAATTTTTTAGTTGATTTTGCCCCTCCTCAAAATGCCAGTCTAAACAAGGTTTATGTAAAATTTAGCGGTCTATTAACAATTCCGTATTAGGCATCTTTGTTATTTTTGTAAAAATCTTTTTCATGTCCGTATATAACCCACTAAAAATAAAAGAAGTTATCAGAGAAACTTCCAAAGCTGTAAGTTTATGTTTTGAAGTTCCTGATGACCTAAAAGATGTATACAAATTCACTGCGGGACAATCCCTTGGCTTAGAAGCCGTGATAAGTGGGGAGCTAGTGCGCAGAGATTACTCTATCAGCTCAAGTCCAAGCAGTGGAGATTTGACCGTTACTATCAAAGAAATTGAAAAGGGCTTGTTTTCAAGTTTTGCCAACAAAAAAATCCGAAAGGGGGACTATCTAAAAGTTGCGCCCCCAAAGGGACGTTTTGTCTATAACCCCAGTAAAGAAACGCCAAAAAACATTATAGCCTTTGCTGCGGGTAGTGGAATCACTCCAATTATGAGTATTATAAAAACAGTCTTAACGGCTAATAAAGACCACAAATGTGTTTTGATTTATGGCAATAAATCTGCTGACCAAACTATTTTTTACAATGCCCTTTTAGCACTTCAATCAAATTATAAAGAAAGGCTTAAAATTCAATTATTATTCAGCAATGAAAACGCAACAGATGCCCTATCTGGACGCATTGACAAAGAAAACATAGTTTACACACTCAAAAATTGTTTTGACATTCAACAAGATTCCACTTATTATATTTGCGGCCCAGAAGACATGATTCATACTGTTAAAGACGTTCTAAGAAACCACCGAGTTCCCGAAAATAAAATCTTATTCGAACTTTTCACAGCCGCTGAATCAAAGCAAACCAAAAATATTGAAGCCTATAATGGAGATGTGAAGGCAACCATTGTTTTTGAGGACGAAACAACAACCATTCGTATTAAAGCTAATATCAGTCTGTTAGAAGCGGCTTTGGCAGAGGACATAGAGGTTCCTTATTCTTGCCAAGGCGGAGTGTGCAGCAGTTGTATTTGCAGGGTAACAAAAGGGTCTGCAATAATGAAACAAAACAGTGTTTTAACAGACGATGAGCTTGCAGAGGGGTTGATTTTAAGCTGTCAAGCGGTCCCGTCTAGTTCGGAAATTGAACTGGACTTCGACGACATTTAAACTATTTTTCTGACTGCTTTCACAACGTCCGCTACGTCAATGGTAGCCATTGCGGACTCGTACCCTTTGGGATATTTATTACCATAAACAGATGTTGGAATTAGAGGGAACTTTTTACGGTCAGAAAGCAAGCAATTTTCCATAGGTTGTGCAAAGGGCTTAAATCCTAAAAAAGGGTGGGTAACCCCCCATAATGTAATGACTTTTACGCCCATCATAGCAGCCATATGCGCATTGCCAGAATCCATAGCCAACATAAGCCGTAAATGTCCCATAATTCTCAACTCCTCCGCCATTGAATATTTCCCCGCTAATGAAACAGAACCTGGAAATTTATGGGTTATGGCGTCAATAATTTTAATCTCGTAGCTGCCACCGCCAAACAATAAAACACTGTAATCCTTTGATAGCAAAGAAATAACTTCTTTCATTTTCTCCAATGGGTACATTTTTGAGTTATAGGCGGCAAAAGGCGCAATACCAATATAGGGCTTGGCGAGTTTCTTCAAATGTAATTGCATTGTTTTTGACAGAACTGTAGGTTTTGGGAACCTAGGACGGTCCAAAGAAAACTCAAATCCAAGTTCGCGCAATACATCCGCATAGCGCTCTACCATTGGATTAAGGGGTTTTAGATTTCCTCCGTTTAGGAGTCGTTGTCTTTCGCAACGACCTTTATCAACCACTAAAAAAGAATGCCGAAATAAAAAAAACTTTAAAATCTTAGTCCTTAAAACATCATGTAGGTCGGCAATCGCGTCCAGTTTTAGAAGCCTGATCTTTTTTGAAAGACTAAAAAGGCCAGCCAGCCCATTTAACTCCTTTTTAAAATCCACTCCAATGATATCAACATCTGGTAAATGCGCATAAAGTGGTGCATACTCTTTTTTAGTAAGCACAGAAATTTTACAATTGGGGTGGGCCTCCAAAAAGGCCGATACTACAGGTACACTCATAGCAACATCTCCTAAAGATGAAAACCTTATGAGCAGTATATGTTTTGCGCAGCCTGACAATTAATTTTATTTTTTGATGCTTCTCAGAACAGGGTTAAGTTCATCGTCGTTGTACATTTTCATTTGCTTGTAAACCTTCATATACTTGTCCCCATTAGCAATAGCGGCTAAGAGGTTGTCAATGGCAGTAGACAAATCATATCGCTGTTCCATCAGTATATTTAATTTGATTTTACAAGAAGCCTTATGGGAATCTAAAGCATCTGGCCTGATTGTTTCTAAATGCATATGATAAATTTTTAATGCTAAAATTGAAAGGCGATCAATGGCCCATGCTGGGCTTTCTGAGTTTATGCTTGCCTCAGCCTTGGTTTCTACTGACTTAAACAAATTTAAAAAGTAGCTGTCTATATATTCGACCGTGTCCGTACGCTCTTGGTTAGAGGCATCTATTCTACGTTTGAGTTCTAGAGCGGCAACAGCATCGATATTAGGGTCTCTGATGAGGTCCTCGTAAGCCCATTGAACTGTATCTACCCAACATTTTTTGTAGAGCAAGTGTGAGATTAGATCCGTCTTTTCATCAAATTTATTTATAAAGGGCTGATCTACGGTATTGATAACTTTATAGGTGGAAATAACATCCTGAAAAATTGTATTTGCTTTTTTAGAAAACATCCTCTTTTTTAATTATGTTGCTAATATAATGTAATTCTTTAGGAAAGTGCTAAATGGCTCTCAGTATTAAAACCCCATTTTAAAAGGACCACCGCAAGCAATAAAAATAAAAACATATTAGAAATCCAGTTTGTTTTTTGCTGTTCAGTAAAATTGGCCATAAGGACCGCCAAAGGGAAAAACAAAAATAGGGCATTGGTTAGAGTCTTCTCAGTTGATAAAACTGGTGCTATCAGTCCAATTGTAAGCATTAGGGTCAAAAGAATCTTGTCTTTTCGTTGAATATTATTTAAAAAAAGTTGGGTTAAGAAGTTTAATAGGGCGCTAATAACCATTACAGACAAAAGCGCAATGGAGAGCAAGGGGGAAAAAGCTCTATAGGTTGAAAATTCAAAATTTAGCGTTGGTAGGCTAAGATTCAAAATTGAAACCTGAAAACCAAAGACGATAGATAATATTAAATCAAAAATAAAGACGGCTAAAGTTCCAAAAACAACAACTACTATATGCTTAAAACGATCTTTTGGCCACAGGAAGATACTGACTAGCAGAGGAATAAAATAAAAAGCAGACCATACATAAAATAGCGTGGCAATGCTCACCCAAAGAGCCGCATCAAAATATTTCTTTTTTAGGTTCTGTTTTGTTTTCAGGCTAAAAACTCTCCTAAAGCTGAGCATAATAAAAAGGTTTGAAAAAATAATTTCCCAATCAGAAAGACTTTGGGGTATCAAAAAAATAAGGCCGCAAAAATAAAGTGCTGCAAAACTGTTATTTTCCGTTAAATTGTTTTTTGTAATGATAAAAACTGATAAAAATAAAGACAATAAAAAAGCAATCAAGATCAAGCCCTGTTTTAAAAGGCTGAAAAGATCGTCTTGACCAGTCTGATGACTATACTGAAAAAAGAAGAGCAAAATCAAGCCTAGTAAAAAAAGGATATAGTGAAAGGGCTTAGATATTCTAAAAAATCTTGTAATCATTTCAAGAGTTAACTATATTTGCAAAGTAAATATAATCCTATTCTTTACAACTAGCTTTTAAACAAAACCATTTTAACTTATGAAAGATTTTTTTTACGGAATTCAAGAACTTTTTGAGACGGTCTTTTTTGTCCCATTTAATGTTTTAAGAGAATCTGAGCTGGATAATTGGTGGATTGCCAATGCTGTGACTTGGCTTTTTTTAGCAATCCTTCTTGTAAGTTTTACATACTGGATGCTTCAGCTTAAATCATTTAGTGACAAAGATGAGGAAGACAAGAGCATTAGCTCTCATTCATATTTATAGATCAAACCCCAAGTCTGTTCTGTAATTCATTCCTTCAAAAGAAATTTTCGATATTTCATTATAGGCCTTTTGAAGGGCAACTTTATGATTCTGGCCAAAGGCAGTTACCGCCATCACCCGCCCTCCCGAAGTAATTACTTTATCTCCAGAAACCTTCGAACCAGCGTGAAAAACTAACGCTTCTTCGACAGCCCCATAACCAGTGATTTCCATGCCTTTTTCATACGACTCTGGGTAGCCTCCAGAGACAAGAACAACTGTTGTGGCTGATTTTGGGTTAATTTGTAAATCAATTTGATCTAAATTTTGGTCTTTAATTGCGATAAAAACCTCCATTAAATCATTGTCAATTCTAGGCAAAACTGCTTCGGTTTCTGGATCCCCCATGCGAACATTATACTCTATCACAAAAGGTTCGTTATTGACGACAATAAGACCTATAAAAATAAATCCTTTGTAGGGCAACTGGTCTTCTTTGAGGCCTTTGACAGTGGGTATTACGATGCGTTCCTCAATTTTAAACAATAGGGTTTCATCTGCAAAAGGGACAGGAGAGATTGCACCCATACCGCCAGTATTGAGCCCTGTGTCACCCTCACCTATGCGCTTATAGTCTTTTGCGGTGGGCAGCATTTTATAATTAATACCGTCTGTCAAGACAAAGCAACTTAATTCAATGCCGTCTAAAAACTCCTCAATGACTACTTTAGCACTGGCGGCCCCAAATTTTAAATCTAGCAGCATCTCCTTTAAAGCTTGCTTGGCTTGGCTAATATCTTGAATGATAAGAACGCCTTTGCCTGCTGCAAGGCCATCTGCTTTGAGAACATATGGTGGAGAAAGGGTTTCTAAAAATGCATAACCCTTGTGAAGGTCACCAGCCTTAAAACTTTGGTAAGCTGCTGTTGGAATTCTATGTTTCAACAAAAACTTTTTAGCAAATTCCTTACTTCCTTCTAGCTGAGCCGCTGCCTTTTGAGGGCCAATAACCGCTACCTTTTTTAAATCTTTGTCGCTTAAGAAAAAATCATGAATTCCATTGACCAGTGGGTCCTCTGGGCCCACTACTACCATATGGATATGGTTTTTTAAAACCTGGGTCTTAATACCTTCAAAATCGTTGACAGTGACATCTAAATTTGTAGCAATATTTGCAGTACCCGAATTTCCAGGTGCAACAAATAAGTTTTCACAAAGCGGGCTGTTTGCAATTTTCCAAGCAAATGAATGCTCTCTGCCCCCTGATCCCAATACTAAAACGTTCATTGATTAATATGCTTTATCATCTCCTTTAATTGTTTTGATGATGGTTTTAATTATAATTTTGATATCTAAAAATAAAGACCAGTTTTCGATATAGAAAATATCAAATTTGACACGTCCAATAATATCCTGATCAGATTGTACCTCCCCGCGGTAACCACTAATTTGAGCCAAACCAGTAATGCCCGGCTTTACAAAGTGACGGACCATAAATTTATCTACTTTATTGGCATATATTTCTGTGTGGCTAAGCATATGAGGTCTCGGCCCCACCACAGACATGTCGCCAGTTAAAACATTAAAAAATTGTGGAAGTTCGTCTATACTTGTTTGCCGCATAAACTTCCCAACTATTGTAATACGCTCATCTGTCTTTGAGACCTGTATAAGATCTGCCTTATTGTTGGGGAACATGGATCTGAATTTAATACAATCAAAAGACTTGTAATTATACCCATTGCGCTTTTGAGTAAAGAATATTGGGCCATTAGATTCTAATTTAATAACCACGCTCAGGATTGGGATAAGCCAGCTCAATACAAGTATGATAACTAGCAGCGAAAACACAATATCAAAACTGCGCTTAAGAACCAAATTAAAAGAGTCATCCAAGGGAATATTTCTAAATTCTAAAACGGGAACTAAACCATAAAAATCCCGTTTCAGTTCCTTATTTAAAATTGTATTCCGATCTGGAATAAATTTGACAACCTTTAAATTGTTGTCCGCAAATTTCGTAATGGCTTTGACATAGTCGGCGGGAATTTCAGATAAAGAGCAATAAATCTCATCGATATTCTCTTTTTTTATGAATACAAAAAGATTATCTAAATCTACTGGACTAGAGTTTTTAAAAGACACTACTTTTGTATTTTTAAAGCCAGCCTGTGGCGTATCTTTAAAGAATTTTTCTACCGCTTTGGCGGGCTTGTTTGCGCCTAATATAATGGTCCTTCTAATGTTCCCTTTGAAAATAGTCCGATAGCGCTTGAGAAGAAAAAACAGCGCATACTTAGAAAGGGAAATAAAAAAGTAGGCTATAAATAAGTATTTCAGGGTCAGATTGGGCTGGGCTTTATAGTCAAGAAAAATACCAGCATATGCAAATATAAACAATACAAAAAACAAGCCCTGTCGCACCAATAAGTTAAGAACTCTAACAACGCTGGAAAAACGATAAACTTCATAAAATTTTGAAATCAACGCTGTTGTTATCCAGGCAAATGAAGTGAAAGTTATAAATTTTAATGAAACCTTTTGAGACCATAAGACAAAAAATGCTATGATTTGAATCGCTGCTAAATCAACAATATATGAAATGGGCTTAATAAGCCATGAGTAGCGTCCCTGTCTAAAATTGCTCACTTAATTTTTATTGTGTTTTGAAAAGTCTTTATGGGCGACTTTTGATAATTTAGTTTTTGATAAAGTTTTGAAATACTCAAAAGTTATGAGCATGCCTTCCGTTCTTTGTATTCTGGGAGCCCAATTTAAGATTTTTTTTGCTAACGACACATCTGGTTGACGCTTAGACGGGTCGTCATTCGGCAAAGGTCTATATTCAATATTTTGCGGCACATTAGCCAAAGATATAATCTCTTTTGCGAAATCTAAAATGGTAATTTCTTCTGGATTCCCAAGGTTTACAGGCAGAGTATATTCGCTAAATAAAAGTCGATAGACACCTTCTATGAGATCTTCTACATAGCAAAAAGAGCGGGTTTGAGCTCCATCACCAAAAACCGAAAGCGCCTCACCCCTCAAAACTTGCCCAATGAAAGCTGGTACAACTCGGCCATCATTTAGTCGCATCCTAGGCCCATAAGTGTTAAAAATCCTTGCGATGCGGGTTTCAAGGCCATGAAAACGATGGTAAGCCATGGTAAGCGCCTCTTGAAAACGCTTGGCTTCGTCGTAAACACCGCGAGGCCCAATAGTGCTGACATTACCAAAATAATTTTCAAACTGGGGGTGTTCAAGAGGATCTCCATAAACCTCAGATGTAGAAGCTATCAAAATTCGCGCTCTTTTTGCTTTGGCCAAACCCAATAAGTTATGAATCCCTATGGAGCTCACTTTTAACGTTTGAATCGGAATTTTTAGGTAGTCAATTGGGCTAGCTGGAGAGGCAAAATGCAAAATATAATCTATAGGCTGTGAAATGGAAATATAATGCGTGACATCGTGATCAATAAATTCAAAATTTGGATGCGAAAAAAGGTGTTCTATATTGGCTGCATCTCCTGTAATGTAATTGTCCATTCCTATTACACAAAAATCTTCTTTTATAAAACGATCACAAAGGTGTGAGCCCAAAAAACCCGCGGCACCTGTAATAAGAACAGTTTTAGACATCAACAAAACATTTAATATGCCAAATATAACTAGATTGTTTGTTATGTCTATGCCGTAAAGGTCAAAATTAATCACTGTGTAAGAGTTCGCTAACCCTGTGCGACAAACCGCTTAAAATCTTTTGTTTTGAAAAATTTGAATAAATATAGTCTCGAGCAGCACTACCCATTTTTGAGCATTTAGAGCTGTCCTTCAATAGACTTCCAATAGTTGCTAAAACCTGCGCGGTATAGGCTGTAAAAAACAAACCGCCATTTGACCTTTGAAATATTTGCCTTACCTCTGAGTCTATATTTCCAATTACCACCGATGGCTTTCCGCTGGCCATCATGCCAAGTATTTTTGAAGGCATCACTGCATCAATTAAATCCGCTCTTTGAAATAACACGTGTAAATCTGCGCTAAAGAGTAAACTGGAGAGTTCTTCATAAGGGATTGGAGGATGGTAAGAGATGTGCTTCATCGTTTTTATCTCATTGAGCAACCAATCTTTTTTTGAACCATCACCAACGATAATAATTTCATACTTTAAAAACGCTGTGTCTTTACAAAATACTATAAAATTCTCCCAATCTTGCTTTTCGCCAATATTACCTGAATACAAAATTTTTGTTTTCTTTGATTTTAAAAAAGGGTGTGGACCAGGAAGTGTTGGTGTTTTTTTCTCGTCAATCCAATTTGGGAGAAAAACTCTTTCACTGCTTGTTTTTTGCGAAAGCTTTTTTAGCATCCCAAAGCTTATTGTACTTGCAACATTAGCACTGTCTAAAAGTTTTTTTTCAATATAATAGAGAATTTTTAAAAACACTGGAATTTTAAAACTGAGGCCTGACTGTGCTGCAGCATCAAACTCAAAATCCTGTATATGTACCCAAAACTTTGATCTGTATCTGAATTTTAAAAACCATCCTAAAAGAATAGAAGAGGTAAATGGCACAATCGAAATAATAAGGTCTGGTTTTGGTGTCTTAAAAAGGTTTATAAAACTTCCTAGGGTGAAACTAATTAGGTGTAGGATACGCTTAAAAAAAGTTGGGTTTGAGGGCACATATTGTTTGAACCTCAATAAATTGACACCATTGATTGTTTCCTTAAAAAAAAACGGCTTTGTTTTGTAATCTTTTGAAATTCTCCACTGCGGATAGTATGGAAAACCTGTAATTAGAGTGACATTATAGCCTTTATTTGATAAATATTCGGCCTTTTGTGTAGTGTATAGCCCAATGGCGCTATCTTCCGGAAAATAGTTGATTCCTATGATTGTAATATTCTTAACCAAGCGACCTGTCCTTTACACATTTTGCGGGGCTGCCAACATAAACCTTGTTCTCTTTTAAGTCAAAAAGGACAGTGCTTCTTGCGCCAACAACGACACCATCTTCTATAGTCAATCCTGGCGCCACATAAACATCTGTTGCCAACCAACACTGAGCGCCAATACTCACTTTATCAGAATATATTGAGAAATCTAATTTGTTGTATTTATGTGAAGCTGTACAAATATAACTTCGCTGTGAAATGACCGTGTGATCCCCGATTTCTATGTCTCCAAGAGAGTAAAGCACCACCTCATCGCCTATCCAGCTGTAATCTCCAATGGATATCTTCCACGGATAAGTGATTTTAACACTGGGTCTAATCAATACTTTTTTTCCAATTTTTGCACCAAAACACCTGAGTAAAAATCGCCGCCAACCAAACATTATTTGAGGAGACGTATTAAATAATAATGCTTGAGCAATCCACCACATCTGAGCTGTAAACGCAGAGCGTCCTCTGAAACTTTTTGGCGTTTTATATGCTTTTAAATTTTGAAGCCTCATTATTTTCAATCGTGTAATTAACTTTTTGCTTAAAAATATTTGCTAATATAACAAAAAGGAGGGGGCTTATTTGTCTTTAGATTATCCAACACTATATCAGCTTGCACTAAACCGATTTCTGTTGGGTAGTTTTTGTGTTAATTATATTTATAATTCCATCTACAAAAGCATCTTCAGAATATTTACTCCTTGCTTTTTCTAAAATAATTGGGCTACTTTTTTCTAAACGGCCCAAAGATTTTGAGAGGATCAACAGCGTGTCGCTGAGGCTTTTTACGCTTTTTACCTCTACAAAAACTGCATTTTTTTCAGAGCATACATCGGGAATACCAGCGTGCTTTGTCGTAATAATTAAGTTACCAAAACCCATGGCTTCTAAAATAGAAATTGGCTGACCTTCCATTGCGTAATAGGTTGGCAAACAAAAAACATTTGCCCAACTTAGAAGTTTTGCTTTTTCGACACCTCTCACAACACCTAAGTAGTGAATATTTTTTATGCTGGCCATCTTATCGCATAATTGACCTTGGTCAATGGGTACATTGCCTGCTATTTTTGCCTCAAAAGATATATTTTTGGAATTCAAAAATTCTAAGGCCGCCAATAATTCCTCAATTCCTTTTTCAGCTATTAAATTACTCATGAAAACCAAACGAAGCTGTTTAAATTCTTTAAGCTTTTGCACTTTTTCAGCTGGTAAAATCAGGGAATTCTGTATAAAATTATGACGAATAAAAATTTTTTCATCGGCCAAGAATTTCTGTAAAAGCGGTTTTAGGGATCTTGACAGCACAATCCCCTTGTCAAAATATTGTAAAATTCTTTTGGAAATTCTTTGTTTTAGAGGGCTCATCATTTCGTAGGACGTTTTTAAATAACCTCCTTTAACATGAACAATTAACTGCTTGTTTAAGAACTTGGCAAAAAAAACAAAAGGCGCATATTTAAGAATCCCAAAAAAGGTTTGCCCAATTGTACAATAAACAACGTCCGCGTTTAAAACCTTGTAAAGCTTTAAATAGTTTTTTAAAAATTTAAGCTTACAAATGCTCCAGGCGCCCTGTACTGAGTCGATAGTTGCTGTGGTGGTCGTGTCTATAGTCTTTATCTTGTGGCCTTTTTTCAACAAACCTTTAGTTAAAACTAAATTTGACAAGCTTACCCCAAAAACTGGGTCGGGAAAAGGTCCTATTATAAGTATTTTCATAACATATAAACTGTTTTCTTTGGAATTTGGTATCCGTAGACAAAAAAATCTTTTTAAATTGAATATGTTTAATGAGGCTAATTATTTCAAAACAAGCTGGTTTTGAATTTTAGTTTTTTTAAGATGAGATTAAATGCATAGGATTGAAATAAAATATTGGACAAAGAAAAGCCTATCGCCATGCCGATTGGGCCAAATCTAAGAGATAAAAATACACCAATCAATAAAGAAATTGTAATAATAATAAAATAAGGTTTGATAAAGTCTTTGGCCAATCCACACATTTCCACTACGCTGTCCGCCTGACCAAAAAATGAAGAGGCCGTATATCCGAACCCAATTATTAGCACCAAGGGATAGGCCTGTATAAATTCAGCACCAAAAAAACTTAAAATAACTTTCCCAAAAACCACAAGAAACAAAAACAAAAGACAAGAAGATACAAAACCAACCCTGGTAGATCTTTGTATATGTTTGTACAATATTTTCGGCCGGCTTATGTTCTGGGCAATCACAGGTGCGTAGCTGGTCTTTAGTGCTTCAATAACCACCATGATGAGCATTGCTGTTTTAAGTGAAACGTCATATTCAGCGACTTCAGAAGGAGAGCTAAAAAGCGATAAAAAAAAGCGATCTCCCCACAGAAAAAGTACCGTTATATAAGACTTAAGCATTAGTGCCTTGTTGTATTTAATAAAAGTTCTGGGGATAGCCGCTATTTTGCTTTTTGCATACGAAAACTCGTTTCTCGTCCAAAGCAATGAGAAAATTAAAACTAAAATTATTGCAATAAAGTGAGAAGCGTATATAATTGAGGAGACTCGGATTGAAAACAGAAAATACAAGACTGGTAAAATAAATAAACTCAAAACAATTCGGCCTGCGATGTTTAGAAATGCGAATTGAGTAATCTTAGAAATCGCCCTTAGTTTAGCAGAGTTTAGTTGGGCAAAGACAAAAAAGGGTGCTGATAAAATAAATGGGATAATGCTATGGGTCACTGTACCAAAAAAATTAAATATATGGGCAGTGGTGGCAAAAACAATCGCCGTTATAACTGAGGCCCAAACCAATCTACACTCTAAGATTTTAACCCATTGGGGGACTCCTTTTAGTTTAAATTCTGAAAATATTTTGACAAAATGTACATCTACTCCAAATTTAAACACAACACTGAAAATCATAAAAACAGAAAGGCCAAATATGAAAGTTCCGTAATCTTCCTTAGAAAAAAGCTGGATTACCAGTATTGAAAATATGTAGTTTGAGATTACAGAAAAGCCTCTTACAACAATATATGATAGTGTTTTTTTCTGATTCACATCAGCAGATAAATTATATATAGCTTTTAAGACTCTAGTAAACATTTTTGTTGGTTGAAATATTATTCTTTAAGCCTTGAAAAGCAAAGAAATTCACAAAAAAAGAAAATAATAAAATCCCTGTTTGAGTTTCTAAAATATTTTCGATGAAAGCCATAGACATAAATAAAAACAATACGGAGGCATATATAAAATCTCTTGACTTTATGGCCATTTTAAAACCATTGATCAAAATTATTATGAGAGAACCCGCTCCTATGATGCCTGATGACAACCACGCGCCCAGAAATTGATTGTGTGAATTATAATAGGGTCTATTATTTTGGGCATAATACTGACCAAGAATGTCCTTAGCGTCGCCAACGCCATAGCCAAAAATTGGCGCTTTTAATATCGCGTCTAATGAAAAACTATAGGTTTGTAACCTTGTTGAGGTGGAGCCAGAGTTTTTAAAATCTAAAGCCATAAGCGTTTGGGTAAATTCGACAAATCGACCCCTCAAAAATTCATTGGTATATGCCAAAATTGAAAAAACTGAAAGCGTCGCTAAAAAATAAATCAATCCCCTTTTGTTTTTGTAGTATATGAAGTAGTACAAAAAAATGACTGCCGATATTAAAATCGCTGCTTTTCTGGCTAATAAAAGAAGTTCCAATATTAAAAATCCAACGGCTAACAAGTGGGCGAATTTTGATGTTTTACGCTTAAGATCTTGAATAATGGGTGCTGAAAAAATCAATGAAATAACAACAAACATTGATGCGTAAAGCGGGTGCAACGAATATTTCCCAAACTTGACATGTAAACGTTCGGGATAGTGTAAAAGATAGGTTTCAGTGATAAAACCCTTTAAGTAGCTGTAAATCAAAATCGCTAAGAAAAATAATACCGTTGAATAAAAAAAACCGCGATACAAAAAGTTTGTAGCACGCTCGTGGTTAATACTAAAGCGAGTGTAAACAGCATAAAAGACCAGTGGGCTAATTACCATCGGGGAAATACTGAGAATATTTTCCATTCCTTCTAAGTGATTTTCAGTGTAAAACATACTGCACAGCGTTGCGACAAAATAAGACCCATTTATACACAATAAGGCATTGTACTTTGGGTCTAAATTGACTTTTGATTGACCCAGAAAATAAATTGCGAGTAGAGCAAATAAAATAAACGGAAGATTTCTCAGGTTAAATGGTAGCAATATCGAAATAGAAAACAAAAAAAAGCCGACAGAAAAAATGCTGAAAAAAGGTTTTATAAACTCTTTCATTATTTACTACTTTAAGGCTTTTATTAAAACTTTAGGCAAAAAATAAACGCTTAACAAGGGGCCCACAAAATATGAAAAGCCGTTTGTTAAATCACCTCTTAGAATAAATATTAAGTGAATCGCAAAATAAAATGCGATAAATTCCTTTAAATAATCACCCGATCTGTACCATCGCATAAACTTCACAACAAAATATGCCAAGAGTATTGCCATGAAAATAACCCCTAAAAATCCAAGGTTTATATAGCCTTCGGAAACAATGGCATTGGATAGATTAGTAAATGTTCGCGGGGTAGTTTCCGCCAGATAATCGCCAATCAGTTCGCCGGATGAAATTGGCTTTGTAGTCCATATGCTTCTAGGGATAAAGAAAAAGCAAACGCCCAAAAACTGATATCCCCACGTCAAACCATAGGCTCTGACATATTCAATTGTGGCCATGATGTTAGAAAAGGCATCGTAATGAAGTGATTCAAATGCACCTGAAATACTGCCAAAACGGATAAAAGACTCATATATTAATTTGGGGTTTTCTATAATTTGGTCCAAACTCGCATCAATATGGGTCAGAGTGGACAAAAGCGGGAAGGCAATAACCATAGATAAAAATAAAAACAGAAAAAACTTGGCGTTGCTATTTAGCCAGTTTGGAAAGAAAAGATAAATCAAGGCAATATAAATAGGGCCAAGGGTATTTCTTTTTTCAGTAAATGTGTTTTTGAAAAAAAATAGCAGAGCTAAAAATATAACAAGAGAAATAAAAACAACCATTGTGTTTATATTAATTTTCCCTTTTGCTTTTAAATAATTTAGGGTTAACACTACACCTCCTAACGGTATAAAAAATAAAAACTTCTTTCGCAACAGCAATGAAGATGTAGACTCCTTACTCAATGTGTAAACAGATTCAATAATATTGGTTATGATATAATCATAGTTAAAATATAGAATAATTAACGAAAAAAATAAGAGTACTAAAACGGCTAGCGGTGTATTGTAAGTGAAGTTTGCTTCTGGCTTTATGAATTCCTTTTTGGACTGTTTAATCTGCCTAAAATACAAATAGCTTAAGAAAAATATAACGTTAAATAAAATGATTAAACCATTTGTAATTACGACACTGGAAGCGTTGTAAACAAGGTCGTTTTCAAAAGTCGGTTTGAGATCATCTATAGATGATATTTGAAAAACCGGAGCAATAAAAAAAAACAGATAATTGAATATTATAAAAGATGTTAAAAAGGGGGAAAAGTTGTTTTCAATATTTAGATGGTAGTAAGCAATGGCCGTTATAACAATAAAACTAAGGCTAAAGGACACCCATACTTCTGGTTCGCAATTAAAACTTAAAAACGCAATTAAACTAATGCATAAATATAAAAAAGTAACAATTGTTTTTAATTTCATTTGACTTTAATAATGGCCCCTAATCAAATGGCGATAATGCCCGAATTAAAAGCCTAAAAAACGTGTTATGATTTTTTTTTGGCTGATTTGTGATAAATTAAAATATTTAGCCTTCTGGTTTGTATTTTTCCAAGTAGCTTAAAAACTCAACCCCCAAAAGCAATAAAAAAACCAGCCCTAGCGTCAAAATCAAATAAAAGAGTTTAGCAGGGATTGACAATCCAAAAAGATCTTTGTTGTTGTCGACAAATCCATTGTCTTGTTTACTGCTGATTAAATCTATAATGTTTTCCTTGTCATTTAATCGGCGTTCGATTTCTACAATCTCTCGTCTTAATAGTATGTCATTTTTATAAAGATCGTATTCTCTCGTTATTTCTCTGTCGTTATTGCCCTCAAAAGTAATTCCTATTTCCGCTGATGTCTTAGAATCCATCTGCTGTTCTAGAACACGTTTATATGTGTTTTGAAGTGAGTCGGACTGAACCAAAGACTTTTCTAAAGCGGCTTTGGTCTGTTGTAATTCTAAGAGGTCTTTGGCTTGCTCATTGACAAAAAAGGAATTTGTTTTTATATTGTCAACAATCTTTGAAAAAACATTATTAAAATTACCTCTCGTCTTGGATTTGATGCTGATTTGCTGGAAAGGATGCTTATAATCTTCAATGTTTTTTACATATTCTTTATAAACTAGTTGAGAGGCCGTCAAAGAATCTAAGTCTGCAATGTATCTGTCATACATAATCAACAGGTCATTGTCTGTGATGACAGGTGTAATTTCAAATTCCACAATTTGTTGAGAGCCTGCTTCGTTCAGCCCCAACAAATCACCTAATATTTTGTAATCCTCATCATTTAATAAGCCGTTGTAATAATTGATGGACCCGTAGAGGTTTTCTCCAGTAGCATAGTTTTGCTTTAAAGAAATTGTAGATTTATATGTAGGCGGCGAGAAGGCTTCTAGAGTAAATCCAAGCATAACCCCAGCAAAGGCAGAAATTACAAGAATTACCAAGCGTTTCTTTATAAAAAACACTAGCCATACAAAAGCGAAAAAAGACTGTTTAAAAAAAGAGGCAATAAGCTGGAAAAGGCGGTTAAATGCATTTCCTATCATTTTAAAAAGTTGGCCCAAATCAACTTCCTCATTTGGATGGTTATTATCAGTTTTACTCATTGCTTTATTTTATTTTATTGGTTTTTGTATTGAATTATATTCATACATTTTAATAACGTAAAAAATAATTTTTATTGTACCTTGACGTCTGTAAAATTTTGGGCTTTATAAACCCTATTGCATATAGCAAATATACATTATTTGATAAGACTCTTAGAGTGAAAATATGATGCAATTTTACGGTCGTTCGATAGGCGTGGTGTCTTATTTTGCCCTCCTAACTTCCCAATAGTTTTCATATAGCCTTTAAAGCCACCTTGCTTAACAAGACTAATTTTTAAGGGGTGTAGCACCTTCCCTTGTATCAAATCATAGTAATAACTGTTTTGATTTTGCAATTCTTTATCTATTGTTTTTGCGAATAACTCCAGATCGTTGGGAGGAGCCTCAAATTCAATAAGCCATTCATGGTAAGGCAGCCCAGCAATAGGATTGATTTGGGGTGCAACAGTAAATTCCGTCACTCGTACCGTTGTCCCTTTTATAGCTTGAATCAGCGCTTGTTCAACCTCTTTAGCAATGACGTGCTCACCAAAAGCAGAGATAAAATGTTTAATCCGACCACTCACAGTAATACGAAATGGCGAGAGTGAAGTAAATTGAACGGTGTCACCGATATTATAAGCCCACAAGCCCGCGTTAGTTGAGATGATTAATACATAATTGACCCCAATCTTGACGTCTTTGAGGGTGATTCTTTCTGGTTTGGAGTCATAAAAATGGCTTGCTTTAATAAATTCATAAAAAATTCCTGAGTCTAATTGAAGCAACATTCCCGCTTTATCTTGGCGATCTTGAAAGGCGAAAAAGCCTTCGCTTGCAGGATAAAGCTCAACACTATCCACTTTTCTGCCAATAAGGTTTTCAAACTTGCTGCGATAGGGTTCGAAATTTACACCTCCAAAAATAAAAAGGTTAAAGTTTTTAAAAATGGCCCCTACTTTTTGCTGTTTTCGCTCAATTAATTTTTCAAAATACATTTGTACCCAAGAAGGAATCCCGGCAATTGCCGTCATATTCTCTTCGATTGTTTCTTCAACAATAGCATCAACTTTTGTTTCCCAATCTTCAATACAATTGCTTTCCCAGCTTGGCATTCTGTTCTTTAGTAGATAAGAAGGGACATAATGGGCCGATATTCCTGAAAGCCGCCCTATTTTAATCCCATTTTTTTTACTTAAAACAGGACTGCCCTGTAGAAAAATCCATTTCCCATCTACAAAATCAGAGTTTCCTGTTTCATAAATATACATTAGTACAGCATTTCTCGATGCCTCAATTTGAGCTCGAATCGAGACCCCCGTAATTGGAATATACTTTACGCCTGAAGTGGTTCCTGAAGTTTTTGCAAAGTAGAGCGGCTTGCCGGGCCAGAGTATGTCGGGCTGTCCTTTGACAACCCTTTCTACATAGTTTTTTAGGCCTTCGTAATCTCTGTGGGGAACCTTTTCAACAAAATCCCTATGCGTTTTGATTTTATCAAAACTGTGATCTATTCCGAATTGAGTGTTTTTGGCAGACTTTATAAGTTCCTCAAAAACGCGTTGTTGGGTTTGTAATGGGGCGTGAGACCAAGCGTTTATTTTTCGTGCAATTTTAACAGCAAAAAGTTTGGCAAAATAGGACTTTATTGATTTCATTATCGAGAATTAAAAGTCTATAAATGTTGTAGGGTCAATAGGGTTCCCGTCGTTCCAGAGTTCAAAATGCAAATGAGGCCCAGTGCTGAGTTCGCCTGAAGCTCCAGAGCGGGCGATGACCTCTTGGGCCTTTACAAAATCCCCTTGGGTCTTGGTTAATGCTGCATTATGTTTGTAAACAGAAAGCATTTGATTGCCATGGTCGATTATAATCACATAACCAGAGTCTGATGTCCAAGATGCCAAAACAACCCGGCCATCAGCAACGGCTTTGACTGGCGTGTTTTTAGAAACTACAATGTCTACTGCATAGTGTTGTGTTTTAGAATCAAACTGTGAACTCACAGTACCCTTTAGAGGCGCAAAAAAAACAAAGTTTTTAACGGATGTAGCAGATTCAAATAAATTGTATTTGTCTTCATTTCCTACTTTTACTCTTAAAATAGAGTCCGCTTTTGAGGGGTTCAATACCAGTGGGTCGGCTTCGTTGCCGAACTTGGGATATATGGAGTCTTTATCAATGGACTCAAAAGCAGCCTCTCCAGTTAAAACTTTTTTTATGGAGGCAATATAGCGTTCGTTAACTCTAGTAATTTGATAGAGAGAATCGGTCTTTTTTTGAAGTGAAATGGCCTTTTTTTGGAGGTTTGGCGATGTATAGCCTGGGATATATTCTCTCAAGGATGTAAAAGCAATTAGAAGAGTGGTCAATAAAATCAAAACGATTGAAGAAAGTGCGCTAAATATAAACACGTTAAGTCGGGTCAGTTTGAGCGCAAACTGCTCTTCAAAAGTGTCTTCGTTTAATACCACCAGCCGGTATTTGTGAAGCCACTTTTTCTTTAATTCTTTTTTGTTTGTTTTTTTAGTCGCCATCATAAACAAAATTAAATAAAAATTGGACGAATGTTCGAGATATTGCAGACTAAAATTTGTTTTGAGCCTTTAATTAGCGGAATATTCTTAACTTTGTATTTTAATCTAAAATCAGATGAGTTTATTTATATTACCTCTAGCGATTGGTGCTCCACAAATCATATTGATCGTGGTGGCTGTCCTTTTGCTATTTGGAGGAAAGAAAATCCCCGAGTTTATGAAGGGCCTTGGTGGTGGAATTAAGGAGTTTAAAAAGGCTAGCCAAGAAGAAGACGATTCAAAAAAAGAAATCAAAAAAGACTAAATCAATACCGGTTGCGGTGGTCTAATTATTGAATCCGAATTGAACGAATCATCGTTTCCAATTCAAACATGTAATCGCGTTTTCTACTAGAAGGTGCGTAAACAAACCCGTCGGCCACTAAAAAGCGGTTGTTCTTTTTATCCTCGATGCAGTAATTAACAAAAGGACCAGACATAAAAGCGCCTTCAATTTTCCATAAGCTCCTTGTTTCTAGTGCTGGAAAACCCGAAAGCGTGGTGCTTTTAAAAATTGGTTTATAAGCCCTTTCTGTTGTCATAAAGTTTCCTTCAACCGGTCCTGGGATAAATTGATTGGCAATAGAGTCGCGCTTTTGAAAAACAAACTCCGATAAAGCTTTTCTTGTTTTAAAATCTTCCAAGGGCAAGCTATATAAAAGCATATTTAGACTACCTGTTTTAGTGTCTCTTCGAATCCAAAAAAAATCACCTTCTGCCTTTGCAATCCTGTAAGCTGTTGAAAAGCGAAGTTTAATATTGAGAGACGCTTCAATGCGTTCACTTTTAAACAAGGCCTTGTTAATAAGGCGCTGCTTTTCTTTAAATTCTAAACTTTTAAAGTTTGTAATCAGGCTTTGTGCATTGTCCTGAATTAAACCAATTAGGGCCTTTTGGTCTGGAGCACTAACCACTGCCATTCTTTGAGGGGTTGCATAGGGGTTCTTATAGTACTTAAGGCTTACTTTCTCGGCTAAGCAGACTTTTAAAACCGTTCTGTTTAGACGAACAAAGTCCGAAAAAACCCTGATTGGAACCTGTCGCAAATCGAATTGCGGCTCTACCTGCGGTAGGCCATAAATTTCAGAACCGACATTTGTTCTCACAGCATCGCCAACAGGACCACTCCACAATTCGTTGTCCATAACGACCAAAAGACTATTGATTATGCCAGAAGAGTTGGCTTTATATGTTTTTTTTGAATTTGCATCTTCACAACTAAAGACCCAACACAAAACAAACAAATATAACAGCTGTTTCATTTTAACTTTTTTTATTTTGAAATAATCAGTTTCATCCCGGGTTTCAAGTCTTTGCCACTAATACCGTTCCATTTTTGCAAATTTTGTACTGAAATTCCTGAAAACTTTTGAGAAATACTCCAGAGAGAATCTCCTTTTTCGACAACATAAGTGTCAAGCCTCCCTAATTGATTTGAATTAACCGAGTTGGTAGGCTCTAACTGATAGTCTAAATTCCTGGTGTAGATAGTCAGTAGATCTCCAGATTTTAATCCATCAGATTTCTTTCCGTTCCAGCGTTTAATTTCACTAATTCGAACGCCGAATTTATTGGCCAATTTACCCAAATAATCCCCAGGCCTGACTTTGTACCTGATTTTAGAGTCCATTTTATAAAACTTCGGTAAGGGCTTTTCTCGCTTTTCAAATTGCCTTTGAGCAAATTCATAAATTTCGGCTTCATTAGAAATAAATATCCCAAGTAAGTCAATGGGGAGCCTTAAGCTATAATTACGGTCTTTAAGCAACGGTACTATGTTGAGTTTGTATTCAGGGTTGAGAAATTTAACTGTTTCTAAATCCAATCCAACTGCCTTTTTGAGGTGTTCAAAATGAATCGTTTTTTTTACTCGAACCGTGTCTGTCTTTGCAATTGAAAGGATGTTTTTGGGGGGGTGAAACCCGTGTTCTTCTGCATATTCAAAAATGTAGAGTGTCGCCAAAAAGGCCGGAATATAACTTGCTGTTTCTCTTGGCAAAAAGGGTCTGATATTCCAATAATTCCTATGCCCTCCAGAGCGTCGCATGGCCTTTGTAACATTGCCTGGCCCTGCATTATAAGCCGCTAAAGCCAAATCCCAATCTTCAAAAACGGAGTACAATTTTTTGAGATATTGGGCTGCAGCCGCTGTAGAACGGGTCGGATTACAGCGTTCATCCACATAGCTGCTAACTTCAAGATTGTAATATTTGGCCGTTGAAAACATAAATTGCCAAAGTCCAGTAGCGCCAGCGGCTGATTTGGCGGAGGGTCTTAAAGCAGATTCAACTATGGCTAAATACTTGATTTCTAATGGAAGACCTTCACGCTCAAGAATCTCCTCAAACAATGGGAAATAGTATTGGCTTCTATACATTAAGCTTTCAAGAGAACTTCGCCTATTCTTTAAAAAGCTGTGAATAAGGCGTTCTAAATTGGGATTATAAACAATGCTTAATGGGGTTTTGGCATTGAGTGCTTTTAGTCGATTCTTTAAGGTATCCGTTGGAATATCAACAGCATAATGCTGTGGCGGCGCTATGAGGAAATCGGTCTCGGCAGTAGTGAATTCCGCTTGTAAAAGAGAGTCTAAACGAACTGCATATCGGTAATCATTAAAAACAGCGGCCGATGTGTCCACTTTTATTAGTTCTTCTTGAGCATATGCGCTCCAAAAACCCAAGCTAAAAAATGCAACAATCCATCTCATGTAGATAAAAATTAATTAGAAATCATAGCGGCAATCCCAGGCAAGATTTTTCCTTCGAGGCTCTCTAACATTGCGCCACCTCCAGTACTGACATAACTAACCTTTTTGTCAAAGCCAAACTGCTTAACGGCTGCCACAGAATCGCCACCGCCCACTAAAGAAAACGCTCCCTTTTCGGTGGCTTCAACAATCGCATTTCCAAGTGCTATGGTGCCTGTTGAAAAAGCTTCCATTTCAAAAACACCCAGTGGCCCGTTCCACAAAATTGTTTTACACTGCTGTACAACCTGGTGAAAAATCAATTTACTCTTGGGTCCACAGTCCAAACCTTGCCAGTTCTTGGGAATACAATCGATATCTACAAACTTGGTATTGGCGGTTGGGCTGAAATCGTCAGCTGCCAGCACATCTACAGGCAAGTGAACCTTTACCCCTTTTTGGGCTGCTAATTCTAAGATCTGCAGTGCTAAATCTTGTTTATCATCCTCACAAATCGAATCTCCAATGGCGCCTCCCTGGGCCTTGATAAAGGTAAAGGACATGCCCCCACCAATAATAATATGGTCAATTTTGTCTAAAATATTCTCTATAATTGTAATTTTTGAGGAAACTTTGGCGCCACCTAAAATGGCTAAGACTGGTTTTTCACCTGAGGCCATTACCTTGTCAATGCATTCAATCTCTTTGGCTAAGAGAAATCCAAAACACTTTTCTTTTGGGAAAAATTGAGCAACTGCAGTCGTTGAGGCGTGTGCTCTATGGGCGGTGCCAAAAGCATCATTGATATAAAAATCCGCTAGTTCGGACAACTGCTTTGCAAACTCAATATCGCCTGAAGTTTCCTCTTTGTGATATCTAAGGTTTTCCAGCAATAAGACCTGTCCAGGTTTTAAGCTTTTGGCTAATTGGGCGGGGGCTTCTCCTACGCATTGGTCAGAAAATAAAACATTTATACCTAAAACCTTCTCAAGCTCACTTACAATATGTGCTAAGGAAAATTGAGGATCACGAAAGGTTGGGCGCCCCAAATGTGAAATCAATATGCAGCTGCCAGCATCCTCTAAAATTTTTGTGATTGTAGGTTTTGCGGCTCTAATTCTCGTGGCATCAGTGACTGTGAATGCCGCATCTATTGGGACGTTAAAATCGACTCGAATAAGAACTTTTTTACCCTCAAAATTAATTGCTTGAATACTATTCATTTCGTTTTGGTTAGTTTGCAGTGCGTCTTTGTTGGCCCAAAGGTAAGTATTTATTCATCTCAATAAAACTTGATTAGAGGGAAGCTTAAAATTTATTTGCCTTGGCAATTTAGGGCAAGTAAAAGGCCCTTCACTTTGAAACCGTTATATTTGTTAAATGACATTTGAAAAAGTTTTAGGGCATAGAGATCTTAAAGCCAATTTAATTCGCAATATTGAATCTGGGAGGATACCCCATGCTCAACTTTTTACAGGAAAGAATGGCTATGGTTGTTTGCCAATGGCTATAGCCTATGCCCATCACCTTATAGCTTTTAAGGCTCCCTCAAAGCAGCATATTGACCCCCTAAACCATCCTGATATTCACTTTTTCTATCCCGTTGTAAAAAAGAGTAGCACCTCAAAAACACAAATATCAAAAGATTACATCAAGGAGTGGCGCACTTTTGTCAAAGGTTTTGCTTATGGTAAAATTGAAGACTGGTATACACACATAGGAGCGGGTGATAAACAAGGCGTTATTACTGTTGATGATGCCAAAGAAATTGTGAAAACACTATCTCTTAAGTCATATAGCGGTGACCAAAAGGTGCTCATTATTTGGCATGCCGAAAAAATGAATAATTCCTGTTCAAATAAGCTTTTAAAGTGGTTTGAGGAGCCCAATAAAAAGACTTCAATTATACTGATTACAGAACAATCTGAAAGGCTTCTTCAAACCATTAAATCGCGTTGCCAAAAAGTGAATATCCCGCCGCTCAAAGCTGAGGATTTTTTTGAATGGTTCTCCGAAAAAGGCGTTGAACCCGAACGAGCAAAAGAAATTTCAAAAGCCTCAGGGGGGGACTACAACATGCTTATAAACTTGCTGTCTGGAGGCGAACAAATGTTTGAATTTGAATCCCTTTTTATTGAATGGGTACGCACAGCTTTTAAAGCTAAGTCTGATAAAAAAGCCATCAACAAGCTAATGTCGTGGAGCGAAAAAGTCTCTAAAATGGGGAGGGAATTAGAAAAGCAATTTCTGCAATACAGCCTTGGATTCTTTAGACAGGCCATGTTGCTAAATTATGGTGCATCCGAATTGGTATCTCTGAAAATAAAGGATTCTTCTTTTTCACTAGAAAATTTTTCCTTTTATGTTGATGGCAAAAATATTGAGGGAATCGGCCAAGAAATTCAAAAAGCTATTTTTCATATTGAAAGAAATGGAAATGGTAAAATTATCCTCACAGACCTTTCAATCAAACTGACACGCCTGTTACACACAAAAACCCAACAATAGTCAGGCCTTATGTAAAACAAAAAAAACAATAGTTTTAGACTATCGCGCTACGTTCTGATTCAGCACCTCTGTTGTTTTTAAAATAATTCCCAAGCCATTGTCTAAGCGCTTGTTGAAAAGTCGCCTTAAAAGTCCTTATTTTGCTTTTTCTTGTGTTTTACGACAAAAACCAAGGAAGAATATTCCCCTGTTGTAATTCCCTTAAGGTTTGAAAGCAGTCCTACGTAAAGGGCTTTAAAAATCTTATAGCGACCGGACTTATACTTAGTTGAAATTAGGCTTACATAAAAAGCATCAAAGATCATAGGCCTTATCTTCTCTATTTCCATGTCTAGTTCGTCAAATATTGAAACCATAGATTTTCTAGAAAAATGCCATAGGTGTCTAGGGACATCATAGGCCGCCCAATACTGTTGAAAGTAAGCCGCGTCATAGCTCCTAAAATTAGGCACGGCAATAAATAGCCGCCCTGAAGGCTTAAGCAAAGTCTTAAATTTGTTTAATTGTTGTTTATAGTCTGGCAGGTGTTCAAGCACGTGCCAAAGCGTAATAGCTGAAAAACTTCTTGGCTTAAATGATTGTATGTGAGTGCTGTCAAAAACTGTCCCTAGTTTGTTAGAATTGGCTATGGCTCTTGCTTTCTGGTTTGTTTCTATGCCAATACAATCCCAGCCTTTGGCCTGAGCTGCCCTTACAAAATGGCCAACGCCGGCCCCAATATCTAAGACCGAAGCCCCACCACCACAAGAAGTTGATAACCACTTTAGCTTTCGCTTCAACGCAAGTTTTCGAACTGAGAAATAGACCCAATCAAATATTGACTTTCTTTGTTTTGCATGCGATATATAACTACTACTGTTGTAGTATTTTGAAAGCACGGCCGCTTTGGGCTGTGGCGTAGTAGCGAGCATGTGTTTGTCAGAATCATAACACAAGTAAAAAACCTCTCCCGTTACTGTATAATCGGTACACTTAAGAAAAAATTCGTTATTTTTTGAATGTTGTTCCACGTGGAACAAATGTAAAAAAAGATCTGAATCTAACGCCCCATGTAAACTAACAATACGGAAACATCATTTGGGGAAACCCCGCTAACCCTTGAAGCCTGAGCAACTGTTTGCGGCTTGATGGCGTTTAGTTTCTCGCGTGCCTCTAAGCTCATGGATTTGATTTGACTGTAATCGAAATGCTTTGGAATCTTGACGTATTCAAGACGTGTTAATTTATCCACATTATTTTTTTCCTTGCTAATGTAGCCTGAATACTTAACCTGTATTTCGGCCTGTTCCAAACTCTCAGCGTCAAAAACATCAGAGGAAATAAAGGCATTGACATCTGGAAATTTGAGGATGTCTTGCATGCTAATGTTCGGTCTAGAGAAAATTTTGAACACTTTATCTGATTGCCGTATTGGTGCAGATTGCTTGGCCTCTAAAATAGGATTCGCAACTTCAGGCCTCACACTTTGTTTGCGAAAAAAAGAGACAAGTGTTTTGGCGTTTTGAAGTTTTGTTTCCATTCGCTTAAGGCGAGATTCCTCCGCAATACCTAAATCATAGCCTTTTTGAGTAAGCCTAATGTCTGCGTTGTCTTGCCTAAGAAGTGTTCTGTACTCCGCTCTTGAAGTAAACATTCTATAGGGCTCTTCCGTGCCCTTGGTAATGAGGTCATCTATCAAAACCCCGATATAAGCCTCGTCTCGCCTTAGAACAAAAGGGGCCTTCGCCTGCACTGAAAGACTGGCATTGATCCCAGCCATAAGGCCTTGGGAGGCCGCTTCCTCGTAGCCTGTTGTTCCATTAATTTGTCCAGCAAAAAATAGTTTCTCTACCAATTTGGTTTCCAAAGAATAGGAAAGCTGAGTCGGTGGAAAATAATCATACTCAATTGCATAGCCCGGTCTAAAAAAACGTACATTTTCAAATCCTTTAACGGCCCTAAGGGCCTTAAACTGAATGTCTTCAGGCAGGGAGGTGGAGAATCCGTTGATATAATATTCAATAGTATTCCAGCCTTCCGGTTCTACAAAGATCTGATGCCGTTCTTTATCTGCAAAACGATGAATTTTATCCTCTATCGAGGGGCAATAGCGTGGGCCCTGTCCCCTAATTCGACCATTAAACATCGGCGAACGGTCAAACCCATCTTTTAAAAGCTGGTGAACATCGAGGCTGGTATAGGTCATGTGGCAAGAGCGCTGTACCTTTAAAGGTTTAGTGCGAGCCAAATAAGAAAACTTTCTTGGGTGGAGGTCTCCAGGCTGTTCTATCATTTTAGAAAAATCCAATGAGCGGCCATCAACCCTTGGGGGCGTTCCTGTTTTCATGCGCCCTGAGTCAAAACCAAGGGCGATAAGCTGCTCTGTAAGACCTGTTGCAGCGCGTTCTCCGGCTCGACCACCACCAAAATTCTTTTCCCCAATGTGAATTAAACCGTTTAAAAACGTTCCATTAGTCAAAACAACGGTTCGAGCTTTTATTTCAAGGCCAAGAGACGTTTTAACACCGCAGCAAACAGCACCCTTAATAAGAAGCCCTGTCACCATTTCCTGATAAAAATCGAGATTTTTCGTTTGTTCTAAAAGCCTGCGCCAGTCTTCAGCAAATCTCATTCTATCGCTTTGGACTCTAGGGCTCCACATAGCCGGCCCCTTAGACTTGTTTAACATCTTAAATTGAATGGCTGATGTGTCACTGACAATACCGCTGTAGCCGCCGATAGCATCAATTTCCCTAACTATTTGGCCTTTGGCAATACCGCCCATCGCTGGGTTGCATGACATTTGAGCTATATTTTGCAAGTTCATTGTAATAAGTAGGGTTCTACTTCCCATGTTGGCAGCGGCGGCGGCAGCCTCACTCCCGGCGTGTCCACCCCCTACCACAATAACATCATATGCCTTTTCAAACATTTTTTTTATTTATAGTTCCACGTGGAACAAATTTTTGCAAATATACTCTTATCTGTTAAGAAAATAACCTAGACAAATAATGGTCTTCAAGAGAGCGCATTTTTAATTTTTCATGATAAGATGTGTCTTCATGTCCACACAAATGAAGAACACCATGGGCCAATACCCTTGCAATTTCTGTTGAAAATGACAAACCAAGAGATTTGGCATTTTCCTGAACGCGATCTATAGAAATACATATGTCTCCACTGAGCTCTTTGCCAAGGCTATAATCAAAAGTCAAAATGTCCGTAAGTGTGTCGTGATTTAGAAACTCAAGATTTAATTTATGCAGATACTGGTCATCACAGAACAAAAAAGAAAGTTCTCCTTCTTGAAAACACTCACTAAAAATAATTCCCCTTATCCATTTTTTATAGAGGGTTGGGCTTTCAAGCAGAAAATCAGTTTCAGTAATAAAATTAATCATACTTTGGTTTAAAATATTCCAAAACGCGCTTGTTATATTCCTGACGCAAAGGTAATGTTTCCCGGATTAACTGGTCCCTTGAATTAAACTGCTTTTTTAGTGAGTCAAGAGGACTAAGTGGCGCATTAGAATTAAAAGAGTCCGTGTTTACATTGGAGCGCCTGCGGGATTCTATCCCCTGCTTTTTTAAGGCATTTTCAAGTTTTAAGAACTGGTACTTCATAGCCTGCATTTGAGTCAAGACTTCGGGTGTAAACCCTTTATTTATAAGGCTTTGCTCTATTTTCTTCATATTCTCTATTACTGATTTTCCGGTCAACCCATACCCCTTTTTCCTCAATAATTGCTCTAAAGACTGTCGGAGTTCTTGTTGTTGTTGATAAAGACGCATTAGTGCTTGGCTTGACTCTTCTGAGTCAAAAAATTCTCCAGAGCTACCGTTTTTACCTTTAGAACCCTGGTCTGAACCTTTTCTGTATCCGGCCTGTTTACCACCTTGACTTTGCCCATTTTGATCTCCTTTTTGCCCTTGGCCCTCCTCTTCTTTACCCTGGCCCTTATCTCCTTCTTTTGTTGAGCTCTCAGTGCCAGTTGGGGCTTCCTGACCAGACTTATTTTGGGCATTCTCCGCTTGCTTTTTCAAATCATCTTGGCTCATAATAATGTCTGGCAACTGCATATCGCCCTCACCTTGTCCAGGCGACATCTGCATCTGCATCTCCATCGCATCAAGAGCGTTACTTAGTAAGTCGCCTAAGCTATTGGTTGAGGTAATAGCATATTGCTGAGCGCTAACCGCCTCAATTGAACGGCCATCGGCAAAGAGGTTAAGGGCTTTGTCAATATTGTAGTAGACGGCTGAAATATCTCTGTTAACCTTGTCAGAAATCAACGGTTGTCGTAAGGAAATCACAAATAAACTGTCGTCTATGTGCTCAAAATGGCTTTTAATGTTCTTTTGTTCAATTAAATTGGCTGCATAATCCAGTGGCTGTTCTTTACCCGACTTAAACCTGAGCATCAAATCCTCTTGTTCAAAAGAAAAAAGCAATAAGTTGTCTAATATCTGGCGCAGCATATCAACATCTTCTTGGATCTGATTTTGACCCCCACCTGTCATTTTCTGGGCCATTTGTAGGGCCATTTCGAGCATCTTTTGAGCAGCTTTCTGTTGAGCCTTTTGGGCTTTTTTGTTTAGGTCATTTTTTTCATTTACATCCTGCGCTTCTTCTTTTTTTTGTAGTTCTTTTTGTGCATCCAATTGGTCTTTTTGAACAGAGCGTTTTTGGTCGTTACTATATTGAAAGGACATCGGTTTTAACAAGTCATTGTTTTTTTTGCGAAGATCTTCTAGTGACTCACTCAACGATTTAAAGGTATTAATGAGCTGCTCTTGTGATTTAGCATTGTTCTTCTCTTTTTCTTTTTCTGAAAGCAGTTTTTGAGCTGCACTCAACTCCTCTAATCTCTTTTTAAGTTGCTTTGCCTTTTGCTTAACATAATAACGCTTTGTAAGCTCAAGCATTTGCTCCAGGCTGCGCTGCTTGCTTTTGTTAAGCTGATTAATTTTCTCAATTCGTTCTATTAAATCCTCTTTTTTAAGTTGCTTGGCAACCTCCTTGAGTTCGTTTAAGAGCTTTTCATCTCGCTCCAGTTGTTTGTTTTGCGCATCAAGCCTTTTCTTTAATAATTCTCTCTCCGGATCCTTTGCATCAGACATGGTTTGCGCTAGCGATTGTTTCATCTTCTTATTGTAATTTTTTAAAATCGCATCTTGTTGACTTTGTCGCTCCAAAATAGCCTTTATTTTTTCTCTGTCTGTAAAAGTAAGACCCTCTTTTTGTTGTTGCCCTTGTTTTAAAAGCTCTAAATCCGCTCGTTGCTTTTGCCTTTGGGGTAACGATTTCTCAAGGGCCTTAAGCGCCTCCTCTTGAGCCTCTAACTGCTCTGATTCTACAGTTTTTTGGCTTTTATGGCGGTACGAAAAAACTGTAGACTTTGAGGAGTTTGCCTTTGGAAATGGATCGTTGTCAAAAACCTCAAAATAAAGCTCATAAACGGTGTCTGGTTTGAGCTTTAGTGTGTTGGGGAAAACATATGAAAAACTAAGGCTGGTTGGATTAAAATCTGTTAACTCAATAATTTGCATAAGATCTTTTCGACCCTTTGGGTAATAATTTAGGTGTAGCGCACTGACACCATAGTCATCACTCACTTGGCCGTAAAAAAAGAGGCGCTCTATTGAATTGTTCTGCCTTTGTGATTGAACCTCAATTCGGGGAGGAAGGTCTTTAATGGCCTGGATATTAAACTGTAAATTTTCGTAATGCCGTAAAGCGCGGTTTGTTGTAGAGATACGGTACGGTGTGTTTTTAAAAATGGCCTTAGAAAAAGAAAAAACATTTTCTTTTTTGGAGAAATAACTGAGTTTCTTTGCGCTAAAAAAGGAAATAGTATCGGTAGAAGTGGTTAACAGCCTCCATGTCAATAGTGTCCCCTCTGGAACGCTGACGTTTCCAAAGTTAGAAATGGTTTCTTTGTTGCGGTTGGTATATTTTGGGTAGTCCAAAATCAAAGAAGCGCCAAGTATCTTTGGTGCCTTAATTACCTTTATTTGTTGTGTGCCCGAAATAACATCTCCTGAAAATAACGTGAATTCGGTGTCTTTTTGGAGTGGTGAAAATTCAAATGTAAATGCTTGGTCTGATTGTTTTTTTAAGTAATATGTCTGATTGTCAAATCGAATCTGAACATCAAGAGGCAGTACCGGCCCAGCGGTTTTAATTCTAAGATTAAAATTAGTGCCCTGAATTACGTGTAGCTTTTTATTTAAGATTTGAAAGACAAAAGGCGGTGGAGGGGTGTAAACCGTGCTATAATCGACCATTCGCTTAAGGCTATCTTCAATGCTATCCTGTTTGCCAAACAAATAAAAAGGAGCCAAAATCAGCAATGGAGCAATGGCATATTTAATGTACTTTAAATTATCTTTAAGTGCAACCGCACGCTCAAAAGAAAATGGATTAAACAGATTGACTTTCTGCTCAATGCTGGCCAAAATCAATTCCGTTGGTTGTTGTTGACGAAGCTGAATGGTGTTGAGCAACTTGTCATTTATTTCCGGAAAAGCCTCCCCTATCAAAACTGCAGCATCTTCATTGTCAAGGCCTTTTCGGATTTTTAAATATTTTGACAACGGCAAGGCAATTAATTTGTAAAACAAGACAGCTTCAAAACCTACGAGGCTCCAAAAAACAAAGCCCCGACCGACCGTTGGAAGCCAAAAAAAATATTCGATTAAAAGCCAAAAAATAGCATATAACAGACCTAACCCAAAAAACAATAAAAAGCCTCTCAATAAAGCGCTTAGGTAATATCGCTTAATGAATTTTTCTAATTTGGTTTGAATATGAAAAAATGATTCCAAAAAAAATATTATTTGTAAATCTACAACAATAATAAACACTTGTGAAATCTTGTGACGTACATAAATAGGCAGCGGTAACATTTCGTTTGGGGGTTCGGCTAAAGGAGTCTATCTTTACAGTAATAAATAAGAGAATGGAAAAACAAGTTCGAGTTCGATTTGCGCCCAGCCCAACAGGGCCGCTGCATATTGGTGGGGTCCGAACGGCTTTATTTAACTACTTATTTGCTAAAAAAAACAAGGGGACATTTGTCCTTCGCATTGAAGATACCGATCAAAAAAGGCGGGTTGAGGGCGCTGAAAAATATATAGTGGATGCTTTAAACTGGTGTGGGCTGCAATTTGATGAGGGGCCTGGAATAGGCGGTCCTTTTGGTCCATATAAACAAAGTGAGCGAAATAACGTTTATAAAAAACACTTGGCTAATCTAGTGAAAAACAAGCATGCTTATTATGCTTTTGACACACCTGAAGATTTAGCGTTAGAACGCAAAGCACACCAAGCAAAAGGCAAAACCTTTATATACAACTGGCACAACCGCTCAAAGGGTCGGCTAAAAAACTCCTTGGTATTGTCCAAAAAAGAGGTTGAAAAAAAATTGCAAAGTGGCCATCCCTTTGTGGTTCGTTTCTTGTTGCCGAAAGATCGGGTTGTTGTTGTCGAAGACAGCATTAGAGGAAAAATCAGCGTTGATGTTAACACGCTTGACGATAAAATTTTATTTAAGTCTGATGGCATGCCAACTTACCACTTGGCGAATGTAATTGATGACCATCTGATGGAAATTTCGCACGTCATCCGCGGCGAAGAGTGGCTACCGTCCTTAGCACTTCACCAACTTTTATATGATGCTTTTGGGTGGGCAGCGCCAAAATTTGCGCATTTGCCGCTTATTTTAAAACCCACAGGCAAAGGTAAACTCAGCAAAAGGGATGGAGAAAAATTAGGTTTTCCGGTATTTCCACTTGAATGGGAAGATGGAGACAACAAGATCTCTGGTTATAAAGAATTGGGATATTTCCCTGAAGCCGTTTTAAATTTTCTGGCTCTTTTAGGATGGAACCCTAAAACCGAGCAAGAGTTCTTTAATCTAACGGAGCTGATTGAGACCTTTTCCTTAAAACAAGTTAATCGGGGCGGAGCGCGTTTTGACCCAGAAAAAATACGTTGGTTTAATCGAGGCTACCTACAGCAAAAACAAAACACACTACTTGCAAATGAGTTTGTAAAAACAACCCCTTATCTGAGTGGTATAGCCCCAAAATATGTAGCATTAGTGGTTAGTATTATTAAAGAGCGAGCCGACTTTGTTTCTGAGTTTTGGAATCTTAGCCACTATTTTTTTAGGGCCCCTAAGAACTACGATACTAAAAGTTTAAAAAAAGCCTGGAAGGAAGACAGCGCAAATCTTATGCTTGACCTTTCAGAATCCCTTAAGGTCTTTGATGCCCAATCCGTTAGTTCTTGGAAACAGGAAGTCAAACAGTGGGCTGAACAAAAAGGGGTGGGCGTTGGAAAAGTTATGATGCCTCTTAGAATCGCGGTTGTAGGTTCATTAGAAGGTGCTGATCTTTTCGAAATCCTGCTCTGCATAGGCAAAGAAGAAGCTGCCGCCAGAATTAAAAAGCTAATAGATAAAGCATCGGTCTAGTGCTTTAGTCTGTTAAATTATTTACTTTTGTGGTCCGTCAATCCAACTTTTGCACCCGCTTATGAAACACATTCGAAACTTTTGTATCATTGCGCATATTGACCACGGTAAAAGCACCTTGGCAGATCGCTTATTGGATTTCACTGGTGCCGTTACTGACCGGGAAAAACAAGATCAGCTATTGGATAATATGGATCTTGAAAGAGAGCGGGGCATTACGATTAAGTCCCATGCAATTCAGATGGAGTATGATTTTGAAGGAGAGACCTATGTTTTAAACCTTATTGACACACCTGGTCATGTAGATTTTAGCTATGAAGTTTCAAGGTCTATTGCGGCCTGCGAAGGGGCTTTACTTGTGGTAGATGCAGCTCAAAGCATACAGGCACAAACCATCTCCAACCTCTACCTAGCTTTGGAAAATGATTTAGAAATTATCCCTGTCCTGAACAAGGTAGACCTGCCAAGCGCTAGTCCAGAAGAAGTCACAGATGATATTGTTGATTTATTGGGTTGTGATTCCACAGATGTTATTCCTGCCAGCGCAAAAACAGGGTTTGGAATAGAGGCTGTTTTAAAAGCAATCATAAATAATATCCCTTCGCCAAAGGGTAACGAAAACGCACCGCTACAGGCCCTAGTCTTTGACTCAGTATATAATTCATTCAGAGGCGTTGAAACCTACTTTAAGGTTGTAAGTGGAAGCATTCGCAAAAATCAAAAGGTTAAGTTTATTGCCACCGGGAAGACCTATGGCGCTTACGAGGTTGGTACCCTAAACCTGACTCAAACGCCAAAACAAGAGATTAAGACAGGAGATGTCGGCTATTTAATAACCGGTATCAAAGATGCTAGAGAGGTTAAGGTTGGGGACACCATAACTGACGCTCAAGAAACAACAACTCTGGCCGTGGAGGGTTTTGAGGATGTGAAGCCTATGGTTTTTGCGGGGATTTACCCCGTGGATACCGAAGAATACGAAGAATTAAGGTCGTCAATGGAAAAACTTCAGCTTAACGACGCCTCTTTGGTGTTTCAGGCAGAAAGTTCCGCGGCCCTAGGTTTTGGTTTTCGTTGTGGGTTTTTAGGAATGCTCCATTTAGAGATCGTCCAAGAACGTTTAGAGCGTGAGTTTAACATGACAGTCATTACTACTGTTCCAAACGTATCTTACCATGCCTTCACGAGAAAAAACCCCAACGAAGTAATCCTGTTAAACAACCCCTCAGACCTTCCAGACCCATCAACTTTGGAGCGGATAGAAGAGCCTTTTATAAAGGCCTCTATTATAACCAAGTCCGACTATGTAGGGAATGTGATGTCCCTGTGTATTGAAAAGCGCGGCCAGATTACCAACCAAACCTATTTGACAACCAAAAGAGTTGAGTTGAGTTTCGACATGCCATTAGCAGAAATTGTTTTTGATTTTTACGATCGCCTAAAAACTGTTTCTAAAGGATATGCTTCTTTTGATTACACTGCCATCGGAATGCGGGACTCAAAGCTTGTTCGTGTAGATGTATTACTCAATGGTCAGTCAGTAGATGCGCTGTCTGCTTTAATCCATTTAGACAATGCGCAAAAAATTGGGCGTAAGATGTGTGCAAAACTCAAAGAGCTCATACCGCGTCAACAATTTGACGTTCCTGTTCAGGCGGCTATTGGTGCTAAAATTATTTCTAGAGAAACCGTAAAGGCGGTTAGAAAAGACGTAACCGCTAAGTGTTATGGCGGTGATATTTCTAGAAAGAGAAAACTTCTTGAAAACCAAAAGAAAGGTAAAAAGCGAATGCGACAAGTTGGGAGTGTTGAGATTCCGCAAGAAGCTTTTATGGCGGTGCTAAAACTAAACGATTAGTTGCAACGCTTTTTTTTATTATATTCTACAACAAATCACAGGCGCGTTAATGCTTAATTAAAATTGATTTTACTGGTTTAATGAAATTATACGCACTAAATGTTGGAAACTTTAAGTTAGACGGTGGGGCCATGTTTGGTGTGGTTCCAAAGTCCATCTGGTCAAAAACCAACCCCGCAGATGAGAACAATAGTATTGATATGACGGTGCGTTGTCTTTTGGTTGAAAATGAAAGTCGTCTAATTCTGGTCGATACAGGGATGGGAAACAAGCAATCAGACAAGTTTTTCAGCCATTACTCACGTTGGGGTGATCAGGGCGTCGATCAAGCCTTGGCAAAACATGGGTTTTCAAAAGAGGACATAACGGACGTTTTTTTTACGCATCTTCACTTTGACCACTGTGGCGGTGCAGTTGAGTGGAATGCTGACCGAAGTGGCCCTCAACTCACTTTTAAAAATGCCAAATACTGGAGCAATCAAGCACATTGGGATTGGGCAAAAAAACCCAATATGCGTGAAAAGGCCTCCTTTTTAAAGGAAAATATAGAGCCTATTGAAAACTCTGGGCGTTTGCACATGGTTAAAATCCCCAAAGGTAACATCCTGAAAAACGGGCCCTTAGGGTTTGATATTTTTTTTGCGGATGGTCATACTGAAAAACAAATGTTGCCGATGATTCGACATAATGACAAAACGTTTTGCTTTATGGCTGACCTTGTACCTACGTCTGGTCATATCCCATTACCATATGTTATGGGTTATGACACCCGCCCACTGGTAACCTTAAAAGAAAAAGAACTTCTATTGAATATGGCTGCAGAAAAAAATTTTTATTTATTTTTAGAACACGATTTAAAGCATGAAATTATAACCGTTAAGCACACCAATAAAGGGGTGCGCGTTGATAAAACTTTTTTACTAAACACTTTTTTTTAGTCTTATGAAAACTCTGTACAACAATTATAACGCAACGTCTCTGTCGTTTCTTGTCGCCGTTTTATTAAATAGTTGTGGTAGTACCGCCCCTCTACTATCTAAGCCAATAGAAAATATTGACCAAGCAACAGTTAAGCTGGCTGGCTTGTCTGACAAACAAAAGCAGACATGGAGTCATTTGGACTTAATTAAAGACAGCATCCCTGGAACTAGCCTGAATTTGGCCTATGAAAAGCTTGTCAAAAAAAACGGTAAGAATGTTGTTGTTGCGGTGATTGATTCCGGCATTGACATCCTGCACGAGGACTTAGAAAGAAATGTTTGGGTCAATAAGGGCGAGTTGCCCAATAACGGGATAGACGATGATAAAAATGGATACGTTGATGATGTTAACGGCTGGAATTTCCTTGGGGAATCTAACAATGAACGGCTTGAATATGTTCGCATCCTTGCCAAGAAAGATTTGTCACATCCGCAGTTTAAAGAGGCCCAAATGTTATATGAAAAAGAACAGAAAAAATACAACAATCTTAAAAAGAACACCTTAAATATAAGGGCTGCTATAGAAGATTCAAAAAACGCAATTGCAGTTCATCTTGACAAGGAGTCGTTTAGCCAACAGGACGTCGAAGAAATTCAAACTGATGACGAAAAATTATCACGCCAGCTCTTTATGATTAAGAGAGTTTTTTCCTTTGGTTATGACTCTGTTGATGCGCTCATAAAAGAATTTGACCGCGACCTAAGGCGGTTTCAGGAAACGCTCGACTACAACTTAAATCTAGATTTCGACGGGCGCAGTGTTGTGGGCGACAACCCTGACGACCTTCAAGATAGAAGTTATGGCAACAACAACGTTATGCCAAAAAAAGGCAGAAGCCACGGAACCCATGTCTCTGGAATTATTGCCGCTGTGCGCAAAAATGGGGTTGGGATAGATGGTGCTGCCAACAACGTGAAAATTATGGCTATTAGAAACACGCCCAACGGAGATGAGTACGACAAAGATGTTGCCCTTGGCGTTTATTACGCTGTAGATAATGGCGCAAAAGTTATTAATATGAGTTTTGGAAAAAGTTTCTCCCCCCACAGTGAATGGGTTAGAGACGCTATTGCTTATGCAGCAAAAAAAGATGTTTTGATTGTTGCAGCCGCAGGTAACGATTCGAAAAACACCGACAACAACTCGTATTATCCCAATGATCAAATGGGTACAGGAGAAGAGGTTTCAGATAGCTTTTTAAAAGTTGGCTCTACAACCTATGAGTATGGAGCTGGCATTGTTTCTGGTTTTTCTAATTACGGCAATAGTAGTGTAGACCTCTTTGCCCCGGGCTCACAAATATATTCTTGCTACCCAGATGACAAATATGAGTTTAACTCAGGGACTTCAATGGCTGCGCCTTTAGTGACCGGGATCGCGGCCTTGATTTTTTCCCAATACCCAAAATTAAGTGCTGCCCAAGTAAAACAGATTCTAATGGCCTCTGGTTTGCCTATCGTTAAAAAAGTGAGTTTGAGTGACGAAACGTTTATTCCGTTTGCTGAATTATCTCGTTCTGGGCGTCTTGTTAACGCTTATAACGCCTTGATTATGGCCTCCAAAATTTCTAAATAATTAGATGAAAAGCAAGTGCTTTTATTTATTCAGCTTCCTGTTAATTTTCTGTTGTGTTGAGTCTATCGCACAACAAAGAGGGCTTTCTGGTTATTGGCAACAACAAGTAGACTATAATATTGAAATTGATGTAGATGTCGAAACTGCGCAGTACGTGGGCAAACAGCAACTTACATACACCAACCATTCACCTGACAGTCTTGAGCGAGTTTTCTTTCATCTTTATTTCAATGCTTTTCAGCCCGGAAGCGAAATGGATGTTAACTCTAGAGGCATCTCCGACCCAGACTCTAGAGTCATGGGGCGAATCGAAAAACTAGAAAAAAAAGACCAAGGCTTTTTAAAGGTGGTTTCAATGAAACAAGATGGCGTTACTGTAAAAGGTAATGTTGCGGGGACCATATTAGAAGTAGGCCTTAACAAACCAATTTTTCCGGGTGATAGCACTGTCTTTGATATAGTTTTTTCTGGTCAGGCCCCCCTTATAATAAGGCGGGCAGGAAAACAAAACAAAGAGAATGTCGCGCTATCAATGGCTCAGTGGTATCCAAAATTGGCAGAATACGACTTTGAGGGATGGCATGCGGATCCGTACATCGGTCGGGAGTTTCATGGTGTTTGGGGGAATTTTGAGGTTAAAATAACTCTTGACAAAAGCTTTGTTGTCGGTGGTACCGGTTATTTACAAAATGGCGGCGCAATAGAAATCTCTAAAAAGAAAAGCCGAAAGAAAAAAAACACCTGGCATTTTATAGCGCCTAATGTTCATGACTTTACATGGGCTGCTGACCCTGATTATATACACGACACCTTAGATATGGTAAAGGGGCCAACGCTGCATTTCTATTACAAAAACACACAGCCTGCAAAACAGCTTAAAAACTGGAAAAAGCTTCAGCCCATAACCGCTGAACTTATGCGCTTTTACTGCGAAAATATTGGGCCGTATCCATACGATCAATACTCCGTTATTCAGGCAGGAGATGGGGGCATGGAGTACGGAATGTGTACGTTTATTACAGGAAATAGAACCTTTGAAAGTTTGGTTGGTGTGACAGCTCATGAGCTGGCCCATAGTTGGTTCCAGTTCTTGTTAGCAACAAACGAAAGTAAGCATGAGTGGATGGATGAGGGGTTCACAGAATATTACTGCACAAAAGCTGAAGCTTTAATTATGGGGGTAGACGAAAAGGGTGTTTTTGAAACAGCCTACGGCCGCTATAGAGACTTGGTGAAAAGCGGAGCGGAACAACCCCAAACCACACATGCCGATCGTTATCGGTTTAACACAAGCTACGGGGTTTCGGCTTACACAAAAGGCTCTATTTTCTTAAGGCAACTAAAACACATTATTGGTGCTTCTGCTTTTGATAAAGCAATAAAAAACTACTTTACTCTTTGGTCTTTCAAACATCCAACACCGAATGACTTTATTCGTTGTGCTGAGAAAGCATCTGGCGCAGAGCTAGACTGGTATTTAACAGACTGGACCAAAACTACAAACTTTATAGATTATGGGATAAGCTCCGTTACAGAGATGGGAGATTCGATGAAAATCAATTTAATAAGAATTGGAATGATGCCAACCCCTGTAGAGGTAGAGGTTGTCTACGAAAGCGGTGTGAGAGAGCGCTTTTACATTCCACTTCAGATGATGCGAGCAGAAAAACCACTCGATGGAGACACAACTCTGCTAATTGACTGGGCATGGGCGCGTCCTAATTACAGCTTCGTTTTTGTTAAAAAAGGCTCGGTAAAATCAATAATGCTCGACCCTAAAAACAAGATAGCAGATATTAATTTAAACAATAATAAATACATAAAAGGTACAATTGAATAAATTAAAAGGAAATGAAAATATCGCTTTGTTGTTTGAAAAAGGGGAAAAGCTCTTTGTTCAACCTTTGTGTCTTTTTTATAAGAAAAGCAATGTGACAGCTTACGGGGTATCCGTTGGTAAACGGTCGTTTTCATTAGCTGTGGACAGAAACAAAATAAAAAGGGCTCTAAGAGTCGGTGTAAGAAAACATTTATTTCCAGTATTTGAAGACCTTGAGGTTGATTACCACTTTATAGTTTTATATTTAGATAATAAAAAACCTGTTTCTGATGATCTTACTGTTGCCTTCAAGGCTTTGGTACAAAAATTTAAAGAAGACATATTTTGAGAAAAACCATAAAAAAAAGACTTGCTTTTATATTAGCTCCCCTGCTAGTTGTGACTACAATAAGCGCATTTAAAACTGACTTCTTTGAAATCACAAAACAGATTGAAATATACAACAGTTTGTTTAAGGCAATAAACATGAATTACGTAGACCAAACAAACCCTGCAGAACTAATGAGTTCTGGTGTTAAAAAAATGTTGTTAAATTTAGACCCTTACACTGTTTATGGTAGTGAACAAGACGTAGAAAACGCAAAAATGCGCCGCTCTGGTGACTTTGTTGGTATCGGCGCTGATCTTAGGTTTATAAAAGGTAAATTAACTGTTTATGAGCTTTATAAGGGGCTCTCTGCGGATAATGCTGGTTTAAAGCCTGGTGATGAAATCATAAAAATTAATGGTGTTGATGTTTTAGAACAAAACCAAGGAGTTGACATTCTTTTAGGCGGGAAGCAAAATACCGAGGTGGAAATTGTTTACTTGAGAAACAGTAAAGAAACACTTGTAAAAGTTCGTCGCGGCAACAAAAAACCAAAGGCTGTTCCGATTTTCAAGATAAGCGATAGCGGGGTTGGTTATATCGCTTTAACTGGTTTTTCAAGAGGCGCTGCAAAAGAAGTAGAGTCCGCTCTAAAATTTCTGCTAATAGACGAGGCAAAGGGTTTAATTTTAGATTTGCGCAACAACCCAGGTGGATTGCTTCAAGAGGCGGTAAACATAGTAAATCTATTTGTACCAAAAGACCAGTTGGTAGTTTCAACAAGGTCTTACATTAAAAAATATAACAAGCAGTTTGTAACAAGACAGCAACCCTTGAGTTTGGATATTCCGCTTGTAATTCTTGTTAATGAGCAGAGCGCGTCTGCAAGCGAAATTGTTGCTGGCGCCCTACAAGATCTTGACCGTGCCGTAATAATTGGAAACCAAAGTTTTGGTAAAGGTCTTGTTCAGCAGCCACAACCGCTTCCATATGGAGCACAAGTTAAAATTACTATTTCACGCTATTACACCCCTTCCGGTAGGTGTATTCAAGCTATTGATTACCGTAATAAAGGAAAAACCGGGGTCGCTCAAAGATCAAAAGATCAAAATGTTATTTTTAAAACAAAAAAAGGACGTACCGTTTACGGCGGGGGCGGGATAATGCCCGACATTAATAGTGGTACTAGGGCAGATTTTAATCTTATTAGAATTCTTAAAAATAATAATTTCTTTTTCAATTATGCTGTGAACTACAATAAAACAAATACTGGTATTAATATTAATAAATTTGCCTTAAAAGAGGGTGATTTTAAATCTTTTAAAAACTATTGCCTCGCTGAAGGATTTAACTTAGAAACAACAACAGAATCCTATTTAAAACAGGCTTTAGGGGCCTCTGAAGATGAGGGGTTGGCTATTATTACAAAGACATTAGAGAATATAAATAATGATTTAGAAAGAGAAAAAGAAAAGGTTTTCAATCTATTAAAATTAGAAGTAGAGCAGTCTTTGTCAGAAGAAATTATAAAAACAAATTTTTATAAAGAAGGGATGTATGAATATGCTTTATCTAATAACCACACAATCCAAGCCGCTAAAGCTCTTTTAGTAAAATCTGATGATTATTATAACATTTTGGAATAATTTAAATATATTAAGTTGTGGATAAATTTTTTTTAATGTGGTTATTGGGTGTGTTGCTCTGCACTAGTCAGACAGAACCAAAACACGTAGTTTATTTCGAAACTGATAAATACAATCTTTTGGAAACAGAACAAAACAGGCTGTTGTTATTCTTACAAAGTCTTAAAAAAAAATCCATAAAACAAATGTCTATTTATGGGTTTTGTGATGACCGTGGTTCAGATAGTTATAATATGCTTCTTTCACAAAATAGAGCGGATGCTATAAAGAGGGCCTTTGGAAAAATGGGCGTGGATCAGCGTTTAATTACAAATGTAGATGGCAAAGGAGAAGTTTTGCTTAAAATGGTTAAAACAGAAGATTTAAACATCATTAGAGGACTTAATAGAAAAGTTGAAATTACAGTAGAATTTAAATCTCACTCTGTTAATACAACGCAAAATAAAGATTATAAAGGCAGAGAGCTACCCCTTACTTTAGAAAGTGAATTAGTAGTAGGAGACAAAATAGTTCTGAGAAATATATTATTTCAAACAGGTTATAGCTATTTATTAAAAGAGTCTATTCCTGTTTTGGAAAGTATGGCAAAAAAGTTGTTAGAAAAACAAAGCTTATTCTTTACAATAGAAGGCCATGTTTGTTGCACCTCTTATGGAAGGGACGCTGTTGACCGGGGAACTGGAAAAAGAAATTTATCACTTGCCAGAGCACGTTATATTTATGATTATTTCGTAAAAAAAGGGGTAGAAAGAAAGCGTATGAAATACGCTGGTTTAAAACACAAATTTCCTTTAGGAGGAGATCCAAAATATGACCGCCGAGTTGAAATAGAGATTACTTATATTAAGTATTAATTTAGAAGCATCGCTACGTGTGGAATACCGTCTTCTAAATATTCTTCACCCTCAGGGAGAAAACCCAATTTTTTGTAAAAACCAATCAAATATATTTGTGCAGAAATTTTTATTTTTTTTTCATTAAAAATATCCTTTATAGCTTTTATAGACAGTTCCATTAATAGAGATCCATATTTATTCTTTCGTTCTTTTTTTTTTATTAAAACTCTACCAATACTTGCTTGTTTAAAATAGTCACCTGGTCTAAATATTCTTGAATAACCTATCAAATGATTGTTTTTTTTTAATAATAAATGAAGTGCGCTTTGATCTTTATTATCAATATCTTGGTAAGTACAATTTTGCTCAACAACAAAAATCTCTGACCTAAGTTGAAGCATACTATAAATATCTTGAGATGAGAGTTCATTAAATGTTTTGATAACACTTTGAATCATACAAAAATATTTTAGCCTTTTTTGGGAGTAATTTTATTAATTCTTTTTTGGTGTCTTCCGCCGTCGAAAGAAGTATTTATAAAAATATCTACCATTTTAAGTGCTTGTTTTAAAGATACAAAACGTGCGGGAATGCATAATATATTAGCATTGTTATGTTGCCTGATTAATTTTACTATCTCGTTATTCCAACAAATACCTGCGCGTACCTCTTTGTATTTATTAGCAGTAATTGCAACGCCGTTAGCACTCCCACATAAAAGAATACCATAATCTACTTTTTTATTTGAAACAGCTTTTGCTACCGGATGAACAAAATCTGGATAGTCTACGCTTTGATCGCTGTCGGTTCCAAAATTTAATATTTTTTTTTTATTTTTTTCTAATAACTCAATAATTTTAAATTTATAAGATGTACCGGCATGATCATTACCTATTGCTATGTCCATGTAGTTTTTTTTATTGCTGTAAACTTACAAAAAATAGTCCTGTTAATTAATGTATGTATAAACTGTTAATAAATTAATATTGATATTAATAACTACATATGTAAAGTTCAGAAAAAAAGTTATGTAGCAAAAAATAGCAGAAAAACAACATTTGTTTTACTTTTTAATCTTCATAAAAATAGGTTCTTAATAACAGTTTATAAACAAATAAACAAAATACTATAATCCATTTTAAAGATGGTTTTTTATATAATATTTAAAATTCATGTAGATATTAACAGTCCATTATATACATCAATTTTTTTTTAAGAAAATAAATAAAATAATTTTTAATGTTTAAAATGTGGATAAAGTTGCAAATACTAATAAATTGGTTCAATTTAAAACCTTAGTTTTGTTATGACTTATTTGTACAAATGTCAAGAAAACAAAAGAATTTATACTCTACAGAAAAAGTTAGTGCTGCAGTTTTATCTGTTTTAAAATCATCTCCAGAAAAAACTTTAAAAATAAAGCAGATTTATATGCGCCTGGGTGCTCATACCCCACAAAAACGTAAAAAGATAGAGCAAATACTACTTTTTTTTTGTAATAATAAAAAATTAATAAAAATTAATAAAGAGACTTATAAAGTAAAAATTAATAAAAATTACTATCATGGTATTTTTAATAGTACATCTAACGGTGCAGGTTATATAAAATCTAAAGATTTTAACGAAGATATATTTATTCCAACACATAAAAAATTAAAAGCATTACATGGAGACGAAGTTGTTTTTTATATTCAGAAAAGACGTAAAAATTCACGCTATGAAGGAGAAATAATAGAGATTGCTAAGCGCATAAAAAATGAATATGTAGGAGTTATTCAAATCAATAAAAATTTCGCTTTCGTTATCCCAGACAGCAAAAAAATGCATGTTGATATTTATGTTCCATTAAAAAATACAAAAGAAGCTAAAGACGGCCAAAAAGTATTGGTGAAAATAGATAACTGGCCAGAAAAAGGAGAGTGCCCCAATGGTAAAGTAATAGAAATTTTAGGTTCACCAGGAGATCATCATACGGAAATTCATGCAATTTTAGCAGATTATGGTTTACCATATAAATTTAAAGAAGAGGTTGAAATTTTCGCAAACAAAATAAATACAGAAATTACCCAGTCAGAAGTAAAAAAAAGGAGAGACCTGCGTAAAGAATTAACTTTTACCATTGACCCAAAAGATGCTAAAGATTTTGATGACGCTTTGTCTTTTAAAACCCTATCTAACGGAAACTTTGAAATAGGAATACATATTGCTGATGTATCTCATTATTTAGAACAAGGGACTTTATTAGATAACGAGGCTTATGAAAGGGCAACTTCTGTATATTTAGTTGATAGGGTTGTTCCTATGCTTCCAGAGGTTTTATCCAACAACGTATGTTCCTTACGGCCTTTTGAAGAAAAATACACTTTCTCAGCAATATTTGAGCTTGATAATAAAGCAGAAATTATTAATCAATGGTTCGGGCGAACTGTAATATACAGTGACGCTCGCTTTACATATGAAGAAGCGCAGCACATTATAGAAACTCAGTCTGTTAATATACCAAAAGAAATTTCCTTGATTAATAAAAAATACAAAACATCATCAGTATTAAAAGACGCTATAATAAACTTAGAGGTATTAGCCAAGTTATTAAGGCAAAGAAGAATGGAACACGGCGCTATTTCTTTCGAAAAACAAGAGGTTAAATTTAATTTAGATAATAATAATGTGCCCTTAGGGGTTTATTTCATAACCTCAAAAGATGCTAATAAACTCATTGAAGAGTTTATGTTACTAGCTAATAAAAAGGTTGCAGAATTTATAGCCAAACAAAACCCAAAAAAAACATTTATATACAGAATACATGACAGACCAGACGCCCAAAAACTTCAAAATCTTCAACGTATTTCCTCTAAATTTGGGCACAATCTAAATATTAACGACCCTACAAATATTAGCAAATCACTAAATAAGCTTTTAAAATCAGTGGAAGGAAAAAAAGAGCAGAATCTAATAGACACTCTAGCAATCAGGACTATGAGTAAGGCAGAATATTCAACAAAAAACATAGGGCACTACGGTCTTTCTTTTAAAAATTATAGCCATTTTACATCACCTATTCGGCGCTACCCTGACGTTATGGTGCATCGCCTTCTAGCTTCCTATCTAAATGGCGGGGTATCCGCCGACCAAAAAACCTATGAGACTAAATGTAAACATAGCTCTAATATGGAGTATTTAGCCACCAAAGCAGAACGTGACTCTATTAAGTATATGCAAATTAAATTCATGCAAAACCACAATAATAAAAGCTACAAAGGGGTTATTTCTGGTGTTACAGAGTGGGGTGTATATGTAGAAATATTAGAAAATAAATGCGAAGGAATGGTTAGAGTCAAGGACATCAAAGGAGATTATTATATCTTTGATCCCGATAGTTATTCTTTGGTGGGTGAAAAAACTAAACACCGTTATCAATTAGGAGACTCGGTGACTATAAAAGTAAAAAACGCCGATTTAATTAAAAGGCATTTGGACTTTATCTTAATTTAATTGAAACAAATGAAAAAGTTGTATTTATTATTAATATGTGCCCAGTTGTTTTCGCAAACAGAAATTAGCAAGACATTAGGCGAATTCTCAGAACTTAAGGTTTATGATTTAATAAATGTAGACCTAATAAAATCCACAGAAAATAACATCATTGTATCGGGAAAAAATAGCGAAAACTTGAATATAATTCAAAAAAACAACACTTTAAAAATAAAAATGAAGTTAAAGAAAAAATTTAACGGTAAAGACACTCAGGTTAAATTGTATTATACGTCCTTAAGTATAATAGACGCCAACCAGGGGGCTGTTGTGTTTTCAAAAAATAATATAAAGCAATATGAGCTGGTTTTAAAAGCACAAGAAGGGGCTCGAATATCGTCAGCAATCGAGACAAAACGGCTTGTCGTAAAAAGCGTTACTGGAGCAACGGTTTCAACAACCGGCACCACAAGCCAGCAAGACATCAATATTAGAACTGGCGGGGTTTATAAAGGGGCCAACACCAAAACAGAAAACACAGACTTAGACATTAAAGCGGGGGGTGAAGCGGATGTTAATACCAGCAATGTTTTAGATGTTAAGATATTTTCAGGAGGAGATGTAAATATTTATGGAACTCCAAAACAACTCAAACAAAGAAAAATATTTGGCGGCCGTATTATTTTTAAAAATTAACAAGTGTTATAAAAACGATACCGTTAAAAACGCCCGAGCACGATTCAACAACTATATAAAAATAAAAAACCACGACACGGCCGTGGTTTTAGAGGCGTCTAGCGGATTCGAACCGCTGTAAAAGGTTTTGCAGACCTCTGCCTAGCCACTCGGCCAAGACGCCAGAAAGGAACGCAAATTTAATCAAAAATAAACCACACAC
>MDSV01153279.1_pt1 | contig 50624 bp, 41 predicted proteins | sample 810851 | NCBI WGS metagenome assembly MDSV01 (sample SAMN05326640, study PRJNA326480) | marine metagenome | isolation source: seawater | place: Atlantic Ocean: North East | collected 2012
ACTAACCATTTATCTCCTCTTGGCGTATTCATTTCAGACTCCCATTTAAGACTTACCCAAAACATTATGGACATCAAGCATGTTGCCATAGCATAGACTTCAGCCTCTACGGCATTAAACCAAAAGCTATCAGAGAAACAAAATGCTAGACTTCCAATTGAAGCACTTCCAAAAAAACTAATTCTTTTAATTGAGTTGTCGAAGGATTTAATATTATAGATCTTTTTTAAAAGAAGGGTTATACTCCAGAATAAAAATAAGACTGTAGTAGCACTAGAAATCACAGACATAAAATTTACCATAAGTGCTATTTGATCTGGGGAACTTGCAAAAATTGAAAAAAAGGCACCCATCATTTGAAAAAGAGGAGCTCCAGGGGGATGACCAACTTGAAGTTTTGCAGATGTCGCTATATATTCAGCACAGTCCCAAAAACTAGCAGTTGGTTCTACAGTAATTCCAAAGGTCAATAAGGCAATAAAAAATAAACCATAACCAAATAAGTTATTCCATTTTGCAAAAATTTTATTGTCCATTGAATTATTAAAATTTTGAAACGAAAATAATCATAAATAAAGGAAGTGTAAATCTTTTTTTAATTCAATTGATAAGATTATTTAAAAAAATTAAAATTTATTTAATTAGGAAAAATATTTTAATTTAAATTTGTTTCGTTTTTGGCCTATGGTGTAACTGGCAACACGTCTGGTTTTGGTCCAGAAGAGTCTAGGTTCGATCCCTAGTAGGCCAACTTAGAACAAATGTTAATCAATAAATATTTTATTGTATATTTGCACAACTGATTAATATTAAAAAATTAAGAGGGGACTTTGAGTCCCCTCTTTTTATAAAAAATGTTGAAAGAAAAAATAGACTTGTTATTGTCAGACTGTTTTAGTCATAGAACAGATCTTTTTATTATTGATTTTTCTATTTCTGAACACTATGAAATAAAAGTAGTAATTGACGGAGATAACGGAGTAAAAGTTGAAGATTGTATTTATATAAGTCGTGCTATTGAGAGTGGTCTTGACCGAGAAGAAATTGATTTTTCTCTTCAAGTTACATCTTGTGGAGCCACAAACCCTCTTATTTATGCAAGGCAATACTCAAAACATCAAGGAAGAACTTTATCCGTTAAAACTGATGATGAAATCTATGAAGGAAGACTAGCAGCAGCTGACATGCACTCAATTAATCTTGTTTGGAAAGAAAGGCAGCCTAAAGCTATTGGTAAGGGGAAAGTAACAGTTAAAAAATCAATTGATATTAATTTTAACGAAATTATTGAAGCAAAAGTAAAAGTAAAATTTTAATATATGGACAATCTAACACTAATTGAATCATTTTCTGAATTTAAAGACGATAAATTAATCGACAGAGTTACTCTTATGGCAATTTTAGAGGAGGTTTTTAGATCTACCCTAAGACGAAAATACGGAGATGACGAAAATTTTGATGTAATTATTAACCCTGACAAAGGGGATTTAGAAATATGGAGAAATAGAATTGTTGTTGAAGACGGAAATGTTGAGGATGAAAATCTTGAAATAGCTCTATCTGAAGCTAGAAAAATTGAGCCTGATTTTGAAGTCGGTGAGGATGTATCGGAAGAGGTCAAACTTGTTGATCTTGGCAGAAGGTCAATTTTAGCATTAAGACAAAATTTAACATCAAAATTACATGAATATGATAATACTAATGTATACAAGAAATTTAAGGAGCTAGAAGGTGAGATCTATACTGCAGAGGTACATCATATAAGACATAGAGTTATTATTTTACTTGATGATGATGGTAATGAAATAGTAATGCCCAAAGACAAACAAATTCCATCCGATTTTTTTAGAAAGGGAGATAATATTAGAGGAGTGATTGAGAGTGTTGAATTGATTGGTACAAAGCCTTCAATTATACTTTCTAGAACATCACCAATATTTTTAGAAAAGCTCTTTGAACAAGAAATTCCTGAAGTTTTTGATGGATTAATTACAATTAAAAAAGTTGTCCGCATCCCTGGAGAAAAAGCAAAAGTTGCTGTTGATTCTTATGACGATAGAATTGATCCAGTGGGGGCGTGTGTTGGAATGAAGGGTTCCAGAATTCACGGAATTGTCAGAGAGCTTGGAAATGAAAATATTGATGTTATTAATCATACAAATAATCTTCAATTGTTTATAACGAGAGCACTCAACCCAGCAAAAGTTAATTCTATGAAAATTGATGAAGAAAATAAAAGAGTTGAAGTTATACTTAACCCAGAGGAGGTTAGTAAAGCTATTGGAAGAGGGGGGCATAACATCAGATTAGCAGGGCAATTGACAGGTTATGAAATCGATGTATTTAGAGAAGGGGCTGAGGAAGATGTTGAATTGACGGAGTTCTCCGATGAAATTGATTCATGGATTATTGAAGAGTTAGCAAAGGCTGGTTTAGATACTGCCAAAAGTGTTTTAGAGCAGGATGCTGATGATTTAGCTAAGCGAACAGACCTTGAGGAGGAAACAATTAATGATGTACTCAGGATATTAAAAGAAGAATTTGAAGATTAACAATTAATATAACATGGCGCAAACAATTAGGTTAAATAAAGTTTTAAGGGAATTAAATATTTCTATTGACAGGGTTGCTGAGTTTTTAGAGTCTAAAGGTCATTCAATTGAAAAAAGACCCACTACTAAAATCTCATCTGACCTGTACGACTTGTTGTGTGATGAATTTCAAATTGATGCTGATAAAAAAATAGCTTCTAAAGAGGCAGTAGAGGCAAAAAATAAAGAAAAGGAAAGAATCAGAGAACAGGTAATAGAACAAAAACCTAATTTTGACAATACAAGTGAAGTTATCAAGGCTTCTTCAAAGGTGGTTCAATTTAAGAAAGTTGGTAAGATTGACTTAGAGCCAAAAAAAGAAAATAAAATAGAAAAAATTGAGCTTAAAAAAGAAAAAGCTGTAAAAAACACTCAAGAAGAAAATTTATCAACTGATGAAAATTTATCAACTGATAAAAATTTAACTTCAAAAAAAGATAATTACAAAAAACTAACCGGCCTAAAATCTACTGGAGAAAGTATTGATCTTAACAAATTCAAGAAACCAGAAAACGATTCATCACAAGTTAAGTCAAAAAAGAAAAGAAGAAGAATTCTCTCCGCAAAAGGTAATAATCCTCAATCTCTTGGAGATTCAAAAGTCAAGTTTAAAAATAAAGTAAATAAAATTACAAAAGAGGAGCCTAGTGAAGAAGAGGTGCAAAAGCAAATTAAGGAAACTTTAGAAAAGCTTCAAGGTAAATCATCAAAAGGAAAGGCTGCAAAATATAGAAAAGATAAAAGAGATCAGCATAAACAAAAATCTGAAGAGGAGTTAGCAGCATTAGAGCAAGAAAGTAAAATTTTGAAAGTCACTGAATTTGTAACGGTAAATGAAATTGCTACCATGATGGATGTTTCTACAACTGAAATAATTTCTGCATGTATGACTCTTGGAATGATGGTAACCCTTAACCAAAGGTTAGACGCTGAAACACTCTCAATTGTTGCGGAAGAATTTGGTTTTAAAGTTGAATTTGTTGCGGCTGAAATAGAAGAGCAAAATATTGAGCCAGAAGATGCGCCGGAAGATTTAAAACCAAGACATCCAATAGTTACGGTAATGGGTCATGTAGATCATGGTAAAACTTCATTATTAGATTATATCAGAAAAGAAAATGTAATTGCTGGTGAGTCTGGCGGTATTACTCAGCATATTGGCGCTTATGAAGTTTTGTTACAGGATGGTCAAAAAATGACGTTTTTAGATACCCCTGGTCATGAAGCCTTTACCGCAATGAGAGCAAGAGGTGCTCAAGCTACAGATCTGGCAATAATAGTAATTGCTGCAGATGATGATATTATGCCACAAACAAAAGAAGCAATATCACATGCTCAAGCTGCATCTATCCCCATTGTTTTTGCAATAAATAAAATTGATAAGCCAAATTCTAACCCAGATAAAATCAAAGAAGGTCTTTCTAATATGAATTTACTTGTAGAAGATTGGGGTGGAAAGATTCAATCTCATGATATCTCTGCATTAAATGGAAGTGGAGTAAATGATTTATTAGAAAAGGTATTATTAGAAGCTGAATTGCTTGAACTGAAAGCCAACCCTAACAAAGATGCTTCAGGAACTGTAATCGAAGCTTTTTTAGACAAAGGAAGAGGTTATGTTTCAACAATTTTAGTTCAATCAGGAACATTAAAAATTGGTGATTTTGTTCTTGCAGGTAAGAACAGTGGTAAAGTAAAAGCCATGCAAGATGAAAGGGGTAATGATGTTGATATTGCAAGACCATCCACACCTATTTCTATTCTTGGTCTAGATGGGGCCCCTCAAGCTGGAGATAAATTCAATGTTTATTCTGATGAAAGAGAAGCTAAACAAATAGCCAATAAAAGAAATCAACTTCAGAGAGAACAGTCTGTTAGAACCCAAAAGCATATAACCCTTGACGAAATTGGAAGAAGAATTGCACTCGGAGAATTTAAAGAGTTAAATATAATTTTAAAGGGCGATGTAGACGGGTCTGTTGAAGCCCTTACTGATTCATTACAAAAGTTGTCAACTGACGAAATTCAAGTAAACATTATTCACAAAGCAGTTGGTGCAATAACTGAAAGTGATGTATTATTAGCTTCTGCTTCTGATGCTATAGTTGTAGGATTTAATGTTAGGCCTATGGGTAATGCTCGACAAATTGCTGACAAAGAAAGAATTGATATTAGAACATATTCAATAATATATGATGCAATTAATGATGTCAAGGATGCTATGGAAGGCATGTTATCACCTGACTTTGAGGAAGAAATTACTGGATTATGTGAAGTTAGAGATACATTTAAAATTTCAAAAATTGGTACAATTGCAGGTTGTATGGTTACCAAAGGAAAAATTGTAAGAAACTCTGAAATTAGATTAATAAGGGAGGGAATTGTAATTTATTCGGGATCATTATCATCTTTAAAACGCTTTAAAGATGATGTTAAAGAAGTTACTAAAGGCTACGATTGTGGTTTACAAATTAAAGATTATAAAGACATTAAAGTAGGTGATGAAATTGAAGGTTATATTAATGTTGCTATCAAGAAAAAAATCTAATTAATTTCATCATTTTCCTCAAAAATAAGAGGATTTTCTTCTCTTATTTCAGGTCTAAAAATAAATGCGCTAGTGAATTTCTTTCTAATTTTTAAAAGATTTTTATCTGCTTCAATCTGAGTGTAAAAACTACCAACCCAAACCTTATAATTAGGCGTTTCATAAATAATGTCTGCGATAGAATCTTTAAAAAATTCGATGTATTCTTTTACGATTAGTTTGGCGCCTTCTCTATCCCCATTAAAAATTTGAATTCTTAGATTTTGAATCTTGCTATTTATTTCTTTTTTAAGCTTAATTACGCTGTCAAGTTTAGGGCTTTTATTTACTGTAAAACTTCCATTTTGAGAATATATTATTTGAAATGACATCGTTAGGATTAAAAAAATTATTCTCATGCTAATATTTTTTTAAAAATAAAATTAAAATTTTAAATAAAAATCTATACTATTAATTTTTTATAAAAAAAAAGTATAGATGTTTAAATATTTATTTTATTTAGAATCATTATAAATTAGTTTTTTTTTTAAATATTGTATAATTAATGCTTAAAATAAGCATAATACATGTTATTTTTGTGCTTCAAATTATCACAGGTGATTTTTGAATGGATTTAAAGGTATTTATTGATATATTTATTGCCAAATTGTTTAAAATTTTATCCAAATTAAACAGTCTAAAATCACTCACCCTTTATTTACTTTTTGTAACATGTTTTATTTCAAATACTTATGCTCAAGATGGTGATCCTGTAGCCGGAAAAGCACTATTTAATACAAATTGTGCCTCTTGTCACAAATTAGACAGAAAAATGACCGGCCCGGCCCTACGTTATGTTGAAAAAAGATTGTTTGACGAAGAGGGTTTAGACCGTCAGTGGTTATATAAGTGGATTAGAAATAGTAACTCTTTAATAAGGTCTGGAGATCCATATGCGTTAAGGATATATGAGGAATATAATAAGTCTGCTATGACTGCTTACCCGCAATTGACTGATTTAGATATTGATAATATATTAGCCTATACTGCTCAAGATAAAGTTATCCCCAAAACCGTTGAACCTGTAGCAGCGGTTACCTCAGGAGGGTCAAACAGTATAGGATTGACCGATGAAATAATATTAGGTCTTTTTGCTGCACTATTTTTACTACTAAGTCTTGCCTTGGTTGTAGTTTCAAGAACTCTAAAAAACATAGCTAATCAAAAAGGAATCAAAATTCAAGCAAAGAAGAAAGCAAAACCAATTTGGAAATCTTATTTAGAGAATCAGTTTTTGATGTTGTGTACTGCTGTGATATTTTTATTAGTAAGTGCATATGGTTTTTATGATTGGTCAATGCAGGTTGGTGTGAATCAGGGCTATATGCCAGTACAACCAATTCATTATTCTCACAAAATCCATTCTGGTGATAATAAAATTGATTGTAATTATTGTCACTCTTCGGCGAGAGTTAGTAAGCATTCTGGAATACCTTCCTTAAATATTTGTATGAATTGTCATAAAAGTATTTATGAATATAATGGAGAAACAACAGAGGAATATTCCAAAGAATTTTATGATGGTGAAATTAAAAAATTATATAAAGCAGTTGGTTGGGATGATGAGGCTCAGGAGTATACTGGAGTTACTTATCCGGTAAAATGGGTTAGAATTCATAATCTCCCTGATTTTGCGTACTTTAACCACTCTCAACATGTTTCTGTTGCGGGAATTGAATGTAATACATGCCATGGTCCTGTTGAAGAAATGGAGATTATGTACCAACATTCACCTCTTACGATGGGTTGGTGTATCAATTGCCACAGGGAAACAAATGTTAAAATTAAAGACAATGAATATTATGACAGAATTCATAAAGAATTATCAAAAAAATATGGTGTTGAGGAATTAACCGTGGCTCAAATGGGTGGGCTTGAATGTGGTAAATGTCATTATTAAATTATAGGCTGATTACATATGTCAAATAATAAAAAATATTGGAAAAATCTAGCAGAGTTAAATTCTGAAAACATTGATGCTTTTGACAAATTACAGAACAATGAATTTGTTCAAGAAATTCCTGTTGATGAATTTCTTTCTGATAATGATAAATTAACCAGTAGCTCAACATCAAGAAGAGATTTTCTAAAATATATTGGATTCAGTACTGCAGCAGCAACATTGGCTGCTTGTGAAGGACCAGTTGTAAAATCAATTCCATATGTAGTTCAGCCCAAAGAAATTATTCCAGGTATCGCTAACTACTATGCAACAACTATTGGAAATGGTTATGACTTTGCAAATATTTTGATTAAAAACAGAGAAGGAAGACCGATTAAAGTTGTGAAGAATAAATTAGCGCCAGATTCCCAATCAGCGAATGCAAGAGTTCATGCTTCTGTTCTCGATTTATATGACAATGCAAGATTAGCAAAGCCAATGAAAGGAGGCCTTCCAATTTCGTGGTTTGAATTTGAGTATGAAACAAAATCTAGACTTGAAGAAATTTCTAACAGCTCAAAAGAAATTATTTTATTGACTCAAACATTTGCAAGCCCCTCAACATACAAACTTATTGAAGATTTTAAGTCAAGATACAATAATGTAAATCATGTTTCATATGATCCAATTTCTGAATCAGCTGCTTTGAATGCTTATGAATTGTTATATGGAGTTAGAGGACTTGCTAATTATGATTTTTCAAAATCTAAGATTATTGTTTCAATAGGCGCAGATTTTTTGGGTGATTGGCAGGGTGGCGGTTTTGATTGCTCATATGCGAAAGGTAGGATACCTGATAAAGGTTTAATGTCTAGACATATACAGTTTGAGTCAAATATGACACTTTCCGGTGCAAATGCTGACAAAAGGATTCCTACAAAAATTAATGAACAGAAACTTATACTTATAGAAATTTATAAAAAAATTGTTGGTAAAAAAATCTCTGTTAAATATCAGCAATCACTTAGTCCAAAGCTTAAAAAAGTTACGGATGAAGTAATTAAAGAAATAAGAGATGGTGGTAATGGTTCGGTTATCGTTTCAGGAATCAATGATATAAACTATCAATCTATGGTTTTAGAAATAAATGAAAAAATAAGTAGTAATTCTTTTTTGCCATCTAAGACAATCCTAACACGTAGTAGTTCGGATGATAAGATTTATGATTTAATTTCTAACATGAATGAGGGTAATATAGGTGCTATTATTATGGCTGGGGTCAATCCTGTTTATACAATACCCGAACCAAAGAGTTTTATTGATGGCATGAGTAAAGTTGATCTCTCAATTTGTTTTTCAATGAAAATAGACGAAACAGCAAAATTCTCAGAATACGTTGCCGCGTCTAATCATTATCTTGAGTCTTGGGGAGACTTTGAGCTAGTACATAATGAGTTTTCTTTGGCACAACCTGTAATTAAAAAATTATTTGACACAAAACAATTTCAAGAGTTGTTATTGATTTGGACAGAAAATAATTTATCTATTCATAACTATATTAAAAGCAACTGGGAGGATAACATATTAAATTCTAAAATTTGGAACAAAGTTTTACATGATGGGGTATATTCAAAGCCGTCTAAGAAAAATAAAATTTCTAATAATTATAAATCTTTTTCGGGAATTAAAACTATTAATATTGAAAACCAAGATTCCCTTAATTTATATGAACTGAATATTTATTCTAAGACTGGAATGGGTGATGGTAAGCAAGCTAATAATCCATGGTTACAAGAGTTTCCGGATCCTATTACAAGAGCAACTTGGGATAATTACCTTACAATTTCCGAATATGATGCAAAAGATTTGGGTTTATATTTAGAGCCAAGTACATTTTTTAATCAGTCAAGAAATGACGCTGACGGTGGACTCAACGGAAAATATGCAAATATTAAACTTAGAGATAAAATTATCAAAGTACCAGTTATGATTCAACCAGGACAAGCAAGAGGTACAGTTGGATTAGCTGTTGGATATGGAAGATACGAAGGAATTAAATCTGAAATGATGACTGGTGTTAATGCTTTCTCGCTGTATAACAATTTTGACAAGGTACAAATGGTAGAAATTATCCCAACTGATGATATTCATGAATTTGCTTTGATTCAATTGCAAAATACTTTGATGGGAAGAGGGGACATAATTAAGGAGACAACCCTTGATGAGTTTAATACTAAAAGTGTTGAGGTCTGGAATAGTCAGGCTGTGGTTTCTCTAAATCATGTTGAAACGCCGGTTTCTTCGCCTGATGTTGATTTATGGCAAGAATTTGATCGTTCAATTGGTCACCATTTCAATTTATCCATTGATTTAAATGCTTGCACTGGATGTGGTGCATGTGTTATTGCATGCCATGCTGAAAATAATGTTCCAGTTGTTGGTAAGGCTGAAATTAGAAAGAGTAGAGATATGCATTGGCTTAGAATAGATAGGTATTATTCATCTGAAGACTCATTTTCTGGAGACAATAAGAAAAAAGATGATATTAGTGGTTTAGGAAGTTCGTTAACTTCCTTCGGTGAATTGGAAAATCCATCTGATAACCCACAAGTAGCTTTTCAGCCAATTATGTGTCAGCATTGTAATCATGCACCTTGTGAAACTGTTTGCCCGGTAGCTGCAACTAGTCATGGAAGACAAGGGCAAAATCATATGGCATATAACAGATGCGTTGGCACAAGATATTGCGCCAATAATTGCCCATATAAAGTAAGAAGATTTAATTGGTTTCTCTACAATGGTAATGATGAATTTGATTTTCATATGAATAACGATCTTGGTAGGATGGTAATTAATCCGGATGTCACTGTTAGATCAAGAGGAGTTATGGAAAAATGTTCATTTTGTATTCAGAATACACAGGCAGTTATTTTAAAAGCTAAAAATGAAGGAAGACCTGTTGCAGCAGGAGAATTTAATGATACTTGTGCTTGCGCTTCTGCTTGTTCTAGTGGAGCCATGAGATTTGGTGACTTAAATGAAGAAGGAAGTAAAATTGCAGAACTTAAGAAAAACAAAAGGGCTTATCACCTACTTGATGCAGTTGGAACTAAGCCAAATGTTATTTATCAAGTTAAGGTTAGAAATATAAAAGATAATGTATAGAAAATAATATTATGGGATCCCATTATGAAGCACCAATTAGACGACCTTTAGTCGCCGGAGAGAAATCATACCACGATGTTACGGTTGATATTGCAAAGCCGATTGAAACCAGAGCAAACAAGCAATGGTGGATTGTATTTTCAATATCTCTTGTTATGTTCCTATGGGGTCTTGGATGCATCGTTTATACTGTATCGACGGGAGTAGGGGTTTGGGGGCTTAATAAGACAGTTGGATGGGCGTGGGATATAACAAACTTTGTTTGGTGGGTTGGAATCGGGCATGCTGGAACCTTAATTTCTGCAGTTCTTTTGTTATTTAGACAAAAATGGAGAATGGCAATAAATAGATCTGCTGAAGCCATGACAATATTTTCGGTTATTCAGGCTGGTTTATTTCCAATAATCCATATGGGTAGACCATGGTTAGCTTATTGGATGTTGCCAATCCCCAATGAATTTGGTTCTTTATGGGTTAATTTTAACTCTCCTCTTCTCTGGGATGTTTTTGCTATTTCAACATATCTTTCTGTATCATTAGTTTTTTGGTGGACAGGTTTACTCCCAGATTTTGCCATGATCAGAGATCGGGCGGTTAAACCATTTCAAAAGAAAATTTATAGTATTTTAAGTTTTGGATGGTCAGGAAGAGCAAAAGATTGGCAAAGATTTGAAGAGGTTTCTTTAGTGTTAGCAGGACTAGCGACTCCACTTGTTCTTTCTGTTCATACAATAGTATCTTTTGATTTTGCTACCTCGGTAATTCCGGGTTGGCATACTACAATATTTCCTCCATACTTTGTAGCTGGAGCTATTTTTTCGGGCTTTGCTATGGTTCAAACTTTGTTAATTATAATGAGGAAGGTATGTGATTTGGAAGAATATATTACACTTCAACATATAGAATTGATGAATATTGTTATTATGATTACAGGTTCAATTGTAGGAGTTGCTTATATAACAGAATTATTTATTGCTTGGTATTCAGGAGTTGAATATGAACAGTATGCATTTTTAAATAGAGCTACCGGACCATATGCGTGGGCATACTGGGCAATGATGTGTTGTAATGTCTTTTCTCCCCAATTTATGTGGTTTAAAAAATTGAGAACAAGCATTATGTTCTCATTCTTTATTTCTATTGTTGTAAATATAGGTATGTGGTTTGAGAGGTTCGTAATTATTGTTACATCATTACATAGAGATTATTTACCATCTTCATGGACTATGTTTTCCCCAACATTTATAGATATAAGTATATTTATTGGAACAATTGGTTTCTTTTTTGTTCTTTTCTTATTATACGCAAGAACTTTCCCTGTTATTGCACAGGCAGAAGTAAAAACAATTTTAAAAAGTTCAGGTGAAAAATATAAAAGACTTAGGGATAGTGGTAAAACATTAGTTGGAACTGCAGCAGATTATAGAACATCTAAAATTAAAAAAAACAAAAATTAGTATGAATTCTATAAAAAAATTTCATGCGTTGTATAATGATGATGACATCTTGCTTCAAGCTGTTAAAAAGATTAAGGAAAATAATTACCACATCGAAGAAGTATATACTCCATTCCCAGTTCATGGATTGGATAAAGTAATGGGGTTAAAACCCACAAGAATTGCTATAGCTGCGTTTATTTATGGTTGTTTAGGATTTGCTGTTGCTGTTTTAATGATGAATTATATCATGATAGTAGATTGGCCTCAAAATATCGGTGGAAAACCAAGTTTTAGTTTTTTAGAAAATATGCCTTCATTTGTTCCAATTATGTTTGAGATGACTGTTTTTCATGCAGCTCACTTAATGGTTATAACTTTTTATTTGAGAAGTAGAATGTGGCCACTAAAAAAAGCTGAAAATCCTGACCCAAGAACAACTGACGACCATTTTCTTGTAGAAGTTAGTACTAATAAGCCAGTTGCAGCTTTGAAGAAATTATTAAAAGAATCGGGTGCAGTTGAGATTAAAGAAATGAAAACTAATTAGTATTGAAAATGAATTACAATTTAAAGATTTTATTTTTTGTTTTCGTTACTCTTCAATCCTGTTGGTTAGATAAGAGTAAGCCAAATTATGAGTACATGCCTGATATGTATGAATCTTTAAGCTATGAAGCCTACTCACAAAATAATTTATTTGACGATAGTTTATCTGCAAGATTACCTGTAGACGGAACTATTCCAAGGGGATACTCACTTTACGAGTATGATGACACAAATGAAGGATACGATTTAGCTAAAAAGCAATTAATAAACCCCTTTTCTTTTACTGATGATGAAATGTTAAAAGCTAAGGAGCTATATAATATTTATTGTGGTATTTGTCATGGTTCAAAGGGGGCAGGGCAAGGTATACTTGTAAAGAGAGAAAAGATTTTAGGCATTCCTAGTTATGCTGATCAAGGTAGGGCAATAACTTCCGGAAGTACTTATCATGTAATTTATTATGGAAAAAATACAATGGGATCTTATGCAAATCAGCTAAATGAAAAAGAAAGATGGATGGTAACAAGTTATGTAATGAAATTAAAATCAGATTTAAGTAAATAGAATTTAATATGTACAACTTTTCTAACAGATTTAAAATTTTTTCAATGATTCTTATAATTTTAGGATCATTAGGTTGGTTTTATTCTTATTCTAAATCACATTTATCAATTGACGAGGTAAAGCAACTTATTGCTCAGGAATCTCATAATGTATCACATTTAAATAATGTTGATCAATTAGAATATGAAAATGAAATTCACCATAATCATGGAGTTCACGAAGATCAAAAACACAAAGTAAATTATGCTCATGACCATGAAAATGAACATGCTGAACATGTATTACATCTAATTCATAATAGACCCTTTGCTGCATTATATGTTGCTGCTTTTTTCTTTATGATGATCTCGTTAGGAGTTTTGGCTTTTTATGCAATACAGTATGCATCACAGGCTGGTTGGTCTCCGGTTCTTTTTAGGGTCATGGAATCAATAACTTACTATTTGCTGCCTGGTGCAATTTTTGTTTTGTTAATAGCTATAATTGGTGATAAACATATATTTATATGGATGGATCCCGAGGTTGTGGCGCACGATGAGATAATTCAAGGAAAAGAAAGCTGGTTAAACAAAAATGCATTTATAATTAGAGGTTTAATTTATATTGGGGGATGGTCATTGTACAGATATTTTGCCAGAAAATTTTCTTTAGCACAAGACAAATCTGATAATAACAAGAATTTTAAAAGAAACTTTAAAATTTCTGCAGCCTTTTTAGTGTTCTTTATTTATACTGAATCTATGATGTCATGGGATTGGATCATGAGTGTTGACCCTCACTGGTTCAGCACCTTATTTGGATGGTATGTTTTGGCTAGTATGCTTGTAAGTGGAATTACCGTCATTGCTTTAGTAACAATTTATTTACAATCCAAAGGACTCATGAAGTATGTGAACGACAGTCATTTGCATGATCTAGCAAAGTTTATGTTTGGGTTTAGTGTATTTTGGGCTTACTTATGGTTTTCACAATTTATGTTAATTTGGTATGCTAATATCCCCGAAGAGGTTACATATTTTGTTACTCGAATTGAAATGTATCCAATACCATTTTTTACCATGTTTTGTTTAAACTTCATTTTTCCTTTTCTCGTATTGATGAATAGTGATTACAAAAGAGTACCTCTTTTTATAATAATGGCAGGTGTTGTAATTTTAGTTGGGCACTACATGGATGTATATATGATGATAATGCCAGCAACTGTGATCGAAAGATATGGGTTTGGAATTGCTGAATTTAGTTCCATATTAATATTTTTAGGCTTATTTTTGCTCTTTGTTTTTTATTCAATGTCAAAAGAAGAATTATTAGCAAAAAGAAATCCAATGATTAAGGAAAGTGAAAAGTTTCATTATTAATTTGAATATGATTTAATGACAAATTTATTTATTGCATTAATTCTCATTTTTATTACCATTGCCATTTGGCAAATGATAAAAATATTTGATATTTCAAGAGCTATTTCTGGAATTAAAATTGATGATTCACAAATAGCTAGTGACAAGGACAATTTGACTCAATCAAAATTAATGTTAGGCTTCCTAGCCTTCATTTACGCTATTACAATTTTTTCTATTGTAAAATATGGAAAATTCCCTTTAATTTCTAATGCTGCTTCTGAACATGGAGAGAAAATAGACACACTTATGGTTTGGACTATAGTTTTAATTTTTATAGTTCAAATTATAACTCAATTCTTATTACATTATTTTTCATATAAATACAGGGGTAATAAAAACTCTAAAGCACTTTTTTACACCGATAATCATAAATTGGAATTGCTATGGACAACTATACCTGCTATTGTTTTGACAGGTTTTATCACATATGGATTATTAACTTGGGCAGATGTTATGAATCTTAAAAAAGATGATGATCCGATGGTTGTTGAATTATATGCTCAACAGTTTAATTGGAAAGCACGGTATGCTGGAAAAGATAATGTTTTAGGAAAATCAAATGTTAGATTGATTAATATTGATAATGCAAATATATTGGGTATTGACGAAAGTGACCCGAACGGTAACGACGATGTAATCACTACCGAATTACACTTACCTGTTGATAGACCTGTCTTATTTGTAATGAGATCCCAGGATGTTCTTCATTCTGCATACATGCCTCACTTTAGAGCACAAATGAATTGTGTTCCTGGAATGGTTACTAAGTTTGCATTTACGCCAACTATTACAACACAAGAGATGAGACAAAATCCATCTATGATTGACAAAGTAATAAATATTAACAGAATTAGAGAAGATAAAAGTAAAGAGCTATCTATCATTGGTGAAGAGCCTCTAGATCCATATGAGTTTGACTATTTATTATTATGTAATAAAATTTGTGGTAAGTCTCATTATAATATGCAAATGAAAATTATTGTTGAAACCCAAGAGGAGTTTGATAGTTGGTACAATCAACAAACTATATTTAAGAACTCTTTAATTACTCAAAACTAAAAAAAATGGCAGAATACATAGAATTTGAAAAAGATCAAGAGGTTCACCATCACAAAGAGACCTTTATAACTAAATATATTTTTAGTCAAGATCACAAAATGATTGCTAAACAATATTTATTTACTGGCGTATTTTTTATGGGTATTATAGGAATTCTAATGTCAGTTTTGATGAGAATGCAGATTGCGTGGCCTGAAGATCCAAATATTATTTTTGAATTTTTATTAGGTAAATGGGCTCCTGAAGGAGTGATGGATGCTGATATTTATCTAGCTCTCGTAACTATGCACGGTACTATTATGGTATTTTTTGTTTTGACAGCTGGTTTAAGTGGAACTTTTAGTAATTTATTGATTCCTTTGCAATTAGGAGCCAGAGATATGGCATCGGGTTTTTTAAATATGGTTGCCTATTGGTTATTTTTTATTTCATGTGTTTTAATGGTTTTTTCAATATTTATTGAAGCTGGTCCTGCAGCAGCTGGTTGGACAATTTATCCTCCCTTAAGTGCGTTAGAAATGGCTCAGCCTGGTTCTGGATTGGGTATGACCTTGTGGTTAGTATCAATGGCTTTTTTCATAGCATCATCTTTATTAGGTTCTCTTAATTACATAGTTACTGTTTTAAATTTAAGAACCAAAGGAATGTCTCTTACCAGAATGCCTCTAACAATTTGGGCTTTTTTTGTAACTGCAATAATTGGTACTATATCTTTTCCTGTACTACTTTCGGCTGCTCTATTACTGATAATGGATCGAAGTTTTGGTACTTCTTTTTTTCTTTCAGATATTTTCATTCAAGGTGAGGTTTTACATTATCAAGGTGGTTCACCCGTATTATTTGAGCATTTATTTTGGTTTCTTGGACATCCTGAGGTTTACATTGTTTTATTACCTGCATTAGGAATAGCATCAGAAGTTATTGCAACTCATTCCAGAAAACCTATATTTGGCTACAAGGCAATGATTATTTCAATACTTGCTATAGCCTTTTTATCAACTATTGTCTGGGGACATCATATGTTTGTTACTGGAATGAATCCGTTCTTAGGGTCTGTTTTTACCTTTACAACCCTTTTAATTGCTATACCTTCAGCGGTAAAAGCCTTCAATTATATAACAACACTTTGGAAAGGAAATATTCAATTTAATCCTCCTATGCTATTTGCTATTGCTTTTGTTTCTACGTTTATTACTGGTGGCTTAACAGGAATTATATTAGGAGATAGTGCATTAGATATAAATGTACATGACACATATTTTGTAGTAGCACACTTTCACCTAGTGATGGGTATATCAGCTTTATATGGTATGCTTGCTGGAATATATCATTGGTTTCCTTTACTATTTGGTAAGATGATGAATAAAAAATTAGGATATATTCATTTCTGGGTTACAGCAATTTCTGCATATGGGGTATTTTTTCCAATGCATTTCATAGGAATGGCTGGATTACCCAGAAGATATTATACAAATTCAAATTTTCCTCTTTTTGATGACTTAGCAGATACAAATCAAATTATAACAATGTTTGCAATAATGGGAGCAGCAATACAGCTTGTATTTTTATACAATTTTATCTACAGTATGTATTATGGTAAAAAGGCTCCACAAAATCCATGGAAATCAACGACTCTTGAGTGGACAGCTTCTCAAAAACATATTCATGGAAATTGGCAAGGAAAAATTCCTGAGGTTTATAGATGGCCATACGATTATAGCAAGCCAGGATATAAAGAAGACTTTGTACCACAGCATATTCCGTTGAAAAAAGGTGAAGAAGAATATTAAATGTACTTGCAAAAGGATAAATAAAAACCCTTTCTAATTTAGAAAGGGTTTTTATTTATATTTGCTAATATGAATGAAAACCTAAACCCATCATCTGAAAACCTTTCATTTAATGACAAAGAGTTTGAGAAAAACTTAAGACCTTCGTCATTTAGTGATTTTCAGGGTCAAGAACATGTAATAAATAATTTAAAGGTTTTTGTTGAAGCTGCAAATCAAAGAAATGAGGCATTAGACCATACTTTATTTCACGGCCCACCTGGATTAGGTAAAACAACATTAGCAAACATATTAGCCAAAGAGCTCAAAGTTGAAATAAAAGTAACTTCTGGCCCAGTTTTAGACAAACCTGCAGATTTAGCAGGTCTTTTAACAAATTTGCAGGAAAGAGATGTTCTTTTTATCGATGAGATTCACAGGTTAAGTCCTATTGTTGAGGAATATCTTTATTCCGCAATGGAAGATTATAAAATTGATATTATGATTGAATCTGGTCCAAATGCTAGATCTGTTGAATTGAATCTAAATCCTTTCACCTTAGTTGGTGCTACCACTAGATCTGGATTGCTTACTGCCCCTATGAGAGCTAGGTTTGGAATAACAAATAGATTAAACTATTATAATTCAGAATTATTATCAGTAATTGTTCAAAGAAGTGCAAAAATATTAAATGTTGATATATCAATGGAAGCTGCAATTGAAATAGCTGGTAGAAGTAGAGGCACACCCAGAATTGCAAACTCTTTATTAAGAAGAGTTAGAGATTTTGCACAAATTAAAGGCAATGGTCAAATTGACATCAATATCACTAAATCAAGTTTAAAAGCATTAAATGTAGATATAAGTGGCTTAGATGAAATGGATAATAAAATTCTAAGTACTTTGATTGATAAGTTCGGAGGTGGTCCAGTTGGAATAACAACTTTAGCAACTGCAGTAAGCGAAAATCCTGAAACGATTGAGGAGGTATATGAGCCATTTTTAATCCAGCAAGGTTTTATAATGAGAACACCTAGAGGGCGTGAGGCAACAGAACTTGCATACAAACATCTTCAAAAAGAATATAAGTCTCCGCCAAAAGGACTTTTTTAGACTATATTTGCTATTACGAATATTATAACATACAGATATTAATGATTACTTATATTAAAGGTCGTTTATCAGAAAAATCCCCTACAAATGTTGTTATTGAAACAAACGGAATAGGTTATTGGATAAATATTTCTCTGACAACATTTTCTCAAATCCCTAATCAGGAAAATATCAAGCTCTACACTCACCTTCAAATTAAGGAAGATTCTCACTCATTATTTGGTTTTTACACTTTAAAAGAAAGAGAAATATTTAGACTTTTAATTTCGGTAAGCGGAGTTGGAACTAGCACTGCTAGAACAATGCTTTCATCATTAAATCCCGAGCAGGTTATTGAGGCAATTTCATCAAACAATATTTCATTAGTTCAGTCCGTAAAAGGAATTGGTAGTAAAACTGCCCAGAGATTAATTATTGAATTAAGAGATAAAGTTTTAAAAATATATGATATTGATGAAGCTTTTGTAAATTCAAACAATACTGTAAGAGATGAAGCGTTATCTGCTTTAGAAGTCCTTGGAATTAATAAGAAATCTGCAGAAAGAATAGTTGATAAAATAATTAGGGATAATTTGGATATTACTGTGGAGGAAATAATTAAACAGACTTTGAAAAGTATTTAATTTATTCAATGTTATTAAATTTTAATTTTAAAAAATATTTTTTTGGGTTGCTTAACTTTATGTTGGTTACACAACTTAGTGCCCAAGAAATTGAATCTGATCTAGGTCAAATTAGCATTCCAAACCCATCTAGTTATATTGAAAATTATGAATATGATCCTCTTAGTGATTTATACTATTTTAATATTAAGGTTGGGGATTATGATATTAGTTATCCCATTATTTTATCTCCAAATGAATATCAAGAATTAATATTAAAAGAAGATTTAAAAAATTATTATAAGTCTAAAATCGATGCAGCTGAAGGGAAAAAAGATGGATCTGAGGAAAATCAAAAAAACTTAATCCCAGAAATATATGTTAATTCTCAATTATTTGAATCCATTTTTGGGGGAAATACAATTCAAGTAGTTCCTCAGGGTTCATTAGAGGCTGATTTAGGAGTTTTATATACAAAACAAGATAATCCATCTTTCTCCCCCAGAAACAGAAGCAACTTAACATTTGATTTTGATCAGAGAATTGGTTTAAGTTTAGTCGGTAAAGTTGGAACAAGGGTACAAGTAAATGCAAACTTTGATACTCAGTCTTCATTTGATTTTCAAAATTTGTTAAAACTTGAATATGAACCAACTGAAGACGATATAATTCAAAAAATTGAGGTGGGTAATGTTAGTATGCCTTTAAATAGCTCACTTATTTCAGGTGCTCAAAGTTTATTTGGAATTAAAACTGAACTAAAGTTTGGTAATACAAGGATTAAGGCAATTTTTTCGGAACAAAAATCTGAATCAAGATCAGTAGTTTCTGAAGGTGGAGGGACAATTCAAGAATTTGAGTTTAGAGCTTTGGACTATGATGAAAATAGACATTTCTTTTTAAGTCACTTTTTTAGAAATAAATATGATGAATCTCTTGAAAATTATCCTTACATAAATTCAAATATTCAAATAACTAGAGCAGAGGTATGGGTAACAAATAGAAATAATCAACTTGATGATGTTAGAAACATATTAGCATTTCAAGATCTGGGTGAATCAGAAATTGTCTCCTCTGATGTTAATATCTTTTCCCCTCCGAACTCTTACCCAGATAATTCAAATAATGCCTATGACCCAACTTCAATTGGAGATGCTGGTTCTCAGATTACAAATTTGGTAAGAGATGTAGCATCTGTACAATCAGGAATTCTTGTACCAGATGTTAGTGAGGGAATTGATTATGGAAAATTAGAAAATGCTCAAAAATTAAGAGAAAATATTGATTATCAAATACATCCACAGCTTGGATATATTTCATTAACTCAAAAGCTAGACAATGATGAAATACTAGCAGTGGCTTTCCAATATACAGTTGGAAATGAAGTTTATCAAGTTGGAGAATTTGCAAATGATGGTATACAAGCAACGGAAGTTTTACTTCAAAATAACAATCAAATTGTTAATTCTAATAATCTAATTTTGAAATTATTAAAAAGTACTGTTACAAGTGTTGATGAGCCAATATGGGATTTGATGATGAAAAATATTTATAATACTGGCGCCTTTCAACTTGAAAGAGAAGATTTTAAGTTAAATATTTTTTATAAAGAATCTTCTGAGCTAAACTATATAAAACCTGTTGAGGGTACACCTTTTCCATCTCCTAATGCTGGAGATTTATCAATTCAAGAGCAACCACTTTTGAGTTTTTTTAATTTTGATAGATTAAATTATAATAATGACCCACAAATAAACGGAGATGGTTTTTTTGATTTTGTTCCAAAAATTACACTAATTCAGCAAACTGGAAAAATAATTTTCACTAAGGTTGAGCCCTTTGGAGAATTTTTATTTGAATCATTAAGATTAAATTTATCTGAGAATTACAATGGTGATGAAAATATAGTTAATGATTATAATTTAAATCAAAAAAAATATGTTTATCATACACTTTATAATTCAACTAAGACATTGGCTGAACAGGAGGCTGAAAAAAATAAATTTCTTGTAAAAGGAAAATATAAATCTTCATCAGGTGGTGGTATACCAATAGGAGCTTATAATGTTCCTAGGGGATCCGTAACTGTAACAGCTGGAGGTAGAGTGTTAGTCGAAGGAGTTGACTACACAGTTAATTATCAACTTGGAACTGTACAAATATTAGATGCTGGATTACAGGCTTCTAATATACCTATTAATGTTAGTGTTGAAAACAATGCATTATTTGGCCAGCAAACAAAAAGATTTTCGGGTATAAATATTGAACACCAATTCAGTGATGATTTTATAGTTTCAGGAACTTTATTGAATTTAAATGAGAGACCAATGACTCAGAAAGCAAACTTTGGAACAGAGCCTATCAATAATACTATTATTGGTTTTGATGGAACTTTTTCAAAAGAAGTCCCCTGGCTAACAAGACTTGTTAATAAACTTCCTAATATTGAAACACAGGTGCCATCAAATTTTTCCTTAAGGGGTGAGTTTGCATATTTAATTCCAGGAGCTCCAAAAGGAAATAATTTTAACGGAGAAGCAACTTCTTACATTGATGATTTTGAGGGAACACAAAATGTAATTGATCTTTTAGGGCCACAGTCTTGGTCTATTTCCAGTCGTCCTAAAGATTTAGGTAATATTTACACGGAGGGTGATGAGGATGACAATGGAATACAAAATGGCTATGATAGAGCTCTTCTTAATTGGTATTCAATAGACCCAATTTTTTATAGCAGTCAAAGACCTTCAGAAATTTCAAATGAAGATTTATCAAATTTATATTCAAGAAGAATTTTTATTGATGAAATATTTCCACAAGTTGATTTAGTTCAAGGTCAAACTACAGTAATTAATTCACTTGATTTAAATTATTACCCAAGTCTAAGAGGTCCTTATAATATGGATCCTTCAGTTTCTGACGGTATAATTGATGAAATAAGTGATTCATGGGCTGGAATTACTAGATTAATTAATACTACTGATTTTGAACAATCAAATGTTGAATATATTGAATTTTGGCTTATGGATCCATTTTTAGAAAATAATGGAAACAATGGAGGTAAGCTAACATTTAACCTTGGAAATATTTCTGAGGACATTATAAAGGATGGTCGAAAGCAGTATGAGAATGGATTACCTGAGGATGGTGATGTAAGCCTTCTCCCAATTACATCGTGGGGTACAGTTGTTCCTCAAAATCAAGCTCTTGTTTATGCTTTTTCATCACAAGGTGAATCGAGAAAAAATCAGGATGTTGGATTAGATGGATATGATGATTTTGAAGAGGCAGAAATTTTTATCCCTTTCGCTGATTTATCAGACCCTGCGAATGATAATTACAACTATTTTTTAAATGAGTCTGGAAATATTTTTGAAAGATATATGGGCTACAACGGTTTAGATGGTAATTCACCTGAAACAATTTCAAATACTGACAGGGGCTCATCAACTTATCCAGATGTTGAAGATATTAATAGAGATAACACTATGAACACTATAGATAGTTATTATGAATATGAATTAGAAATTTCTCCTGATGCTTTATCTGATTTAAATAACTCTTACATAATTGACAGAAAAGAAAAAAATGTAAATCTTCCAAATGGAACCTCAGAGCTAGTAAAGTGGTATCAATTTCGAATTCCTATTAATGAACCAACCTCATCTGTTGGAGGAATTTCAGATTTTCGTTCCATTAGATTTATGAGATTATATTTAACAGATTTTAGTCAAAATACGATTTTTAGATTTGGAACATTAGAATTAGTAAGAAGCGATTGGAGGAAATATCAGCTTACTTTAGATAATGAGATTGATAATAATAATGATACAACAAATTTTTCTGTAGGAGTAATTGGAATTCAAGAAAATGAAGAAAGTTATGTGTCACCACCTGGAGTAGTAAGAGAGCAATTTAATAACAATAATACTATAGTTAGACAAAATGAGCAATCCCTAGTACTTAATGTATGTGAACTTGAGCCAGAGGACTCAAGGGGCGTATATAAAAATATTAGTGTTGACATGAGACAATTTAATAGACTTCGAATGTTTTTACATGCTGAAGATGGATCTTCCCCTGGATTTAGTGATGGAGATATTATAGGATTTATTAGGTTAGGAAATGATCTCTCTGAGAATTATTATCAAATTGAAATTCCTTTACAGGAATCGCCATCAGGTTCGTTAGACCCCCTGTCAGTATGGCCAGTTATAAATGAGATTAATCTGCCAATCAGTGCCTTAGAAACAATTAAGTCTTTGTCAATCTTAAATGGTACACTTGGGTCAGATGAACCAATTTTTTATAATGTAATTAATGATAATGTTAATGATGAACCAGTCAATGAATTTTCACCTCTTGATGTTGGTGAGCATAGGATTGCAATTAAAGGAAACCCAAATTTTGGTGATATAAGAACTTTAATGATTGGAGTTAAAAATCCTAGTCAGGATAATATGGATGCATGTACTCAAGTTTGGTTTAATGAATTAAGACTTTCTGATATGGACAACGAGGGTGGATGGGCAGCTACTTTAGCAGTTGATACTAACATTGCAGATTTAATAAATATCTCGGCAACTGCTAGACAAAGTACAAGTGGCTTTGGAAATATAGAGCAGGGACCAAGTGAAAGGGATAAGGTTGATAAAAAACAATATGACATAGTCTCAAATATCAATGTCGGCAAACTATTTCCAGAAAAATGGGGACTAACTATTCCTCTAAATTATGGACAAGGTGAAGATTATATAACTCCTGAATTTGATCAACAATACAGAGATATAACACTTTCTTCAAGAATTGATCAAGCTGAATCACAGGATGCAAAAGACGAGATATTAAGACAATCTGAGGATTATACCAAGAGAAAAAGTGTAAACTTAATAGGTGTAAATAAGCAAAGAACAAACGATGATAAGCCACCTAGATTTTATGATATTGAAAACCTTACATTTAATTATTCCTACAATGAAGTTAATCACCGTGACTATGAAATTGAAAATATGCTTGATCAAAATGTAAGGGCTGGAGTAAATTATAACTTTAATTTTAACACAGTTAAATTCGAACCATTAAAAAATAATGATTCAATTTTTAACAGCAATTATCTAAAAATCTTGAAAGATTTTAACATCAATATTTTACCAGCCAGTATTTCAGTAAACACCGATTATATAAGACAATTTAATAAACAAAAATTCAGAGAAATTGAGCTTGCGCAGAATAATATTGGAATTCAAGAATTATTTAGAAGAAATTATTCATTTGATTTTCAATTAGCAATTAATTATCCAATTTCAGAAAATTTAACCTTAAACTATAATGCTGCCAACAATAATATTGTAAGAAATTATTTTGTAGACAATGAAATTAATGGTTTACAGGACTCTAGCTTAGATGTGTGGGATAGGTTTTTTGATATTGGCGATCCAAATAGACAGGTTCAGCAAATTGCAATAAATTATGATCTTCCGTTAAATAAAATACCCACTCTTAACTTTTTAAAAACAACATATTCATATACAGGAGACTATCAGTGGCAAAAAGGTTCGGATTTATTCGGAAACTTAACTTTAGATGGTCAAACATATGATTTAGGTAATTCAATATCAAATGCAAATACTCACAACATTAATTCAGTACTAGATATGCAAAAGTTTTATAGATATATTGGATTGACAAAATTTAATAACAATTCAAACTCTAAATCTGCAAGAGGAGCCTCTAATAATAATCAGGGTAAAAAAATAAATCCAATTTTAAAATCAATGATTAACTTAATGACTACCGTCAAAAGAATTCAAATAAATTATTCTGAAAATAATGGCTCATATTTACCAGGCTTCTTACAAACACCAGGATTTATAGGATCTTTTACTCCATCTTTTGAATATGTTTTTGGAAGTCAAAGAGATATTAGATATTTAGCAGCAAGAAATGGCTGGCTTACAGTTTTTCCTGAATTTAATCAACAATTTACAAGCTCTAAAAATTCTAACCTTACGTTTGCTGCTAACCTGACTCCAATTAATGATTTAAAAATTGATTTAACTGGCGGAAGGACTTATGCTGAAAATATTACTGAATCCTTTAATGCCCTAGACATTAACAATGATGGTTTAAGTGATATTTATAATCCTTTTATTCAAAATTCGCTAGGTAATTTTAATATATCTACTGTTTTAATCAAGACCTCTTTTTCAAAAAGTGATGAGTTTAGTTCTAAAACATTTGAAACCTTTAAATCAAACAGACTAGTAATAGCTAGGAGATTAGCGGTTCAAGAAGGAGTTGACTTTTCTAATCCAAATAATTTTGAAAATGGAGATTTAAACGGCTTCCCATTAGGTTTTGGCAAAACAAGTCAATCAGTTTTATTACCATCATTTCTGTCTGCATACTCTGGGGCTGATCCATATAAGGTTAGTCTTGGAGCATTTAGGAATATCCCTATCCCTAATTGGTCGATTAAATATTCAGGATTTATGAAAATGAAATGGTTTAGAAAGAACTTTAAAAGGTTCTCGGTTTCACATGGATATAATTCAATGTATACAATTAACCAATTTAGATCTAATTTAGATTACATTCAGCCAGATTTTAATTTAGATTATTCTATGCAGAACCCCGATGTTTTTGATCAATCTGATAATTTTAAGAATAAGATATTATTTAGTAATATCAATTTAATGGAGCAGTTTAGTCCTTTAATAAAAATAGATTTTGAAATGAAAAATTCATTAAAATTACTTACTGAAATTAAAAAAGATAGACTTCTTTCACTAAGTTTTGACAACAATCTATTGACCGAAATTCAGGGCAATGAGTATATAATTGGTCTAGGATATAGGTTCAAGGATCTTCAAATAAGATCTAGACTAGGAGGTTCAAGGCAATTAATAAAAAGCGATTTAAATATGAAAGCTGACTTTTCTGTTAGGAATAATAAAACAATTGTTAGATATTTGGATCTTGAAAATAATCAAGTAACATCTGGCCAAACTATTTTAAATTTAAAATATTCTGCTGATTATGCTTTTAGTCAGAATCTAACAGGGATTTTTTATTTTGATTATTCGTTTTCAGAATATGCTATTTCTACAGCATTTCCTCAAACGACGATTAGAGCTGGCTTTACTATGAGATATAATTTTGGAAATTAATAATTAAGTGAAATGAATATACCTGAAAAATTAAAATATACAAAGGATCATGAATGGATTTCAATAGAAGGAGATATAGCTACTGTTGGAATTACTGATTTTGCTCAAAGAGAATTAGGAGATATTGTTTATGTTGAAGTTGAAACAGTTGGTGAAAAATTAGAGGCTGACGAAATTTTTGGTACTGTTGAAGCAGTAAAAACAGTCTCAGATTTATTTTTACCAATTTCAGGTAAAATTTTGGAATTTAACGAATCTCTTGATGATAACCCTGAAGTTGTTAATTTAGATCCATATTCTAATGGTTGGATGATTAAAGTTAAAGTTGATGATCCTGAAGATTTTAATAATTTGTTAAATTCTAGTCAGTATTCCGAATTGATTGGAGAGTAATTCAAGAACATATATAATTTCAATTTTATATAGCTTATTTTTAATATTTTTTTCTTTCATAAATATTGAAAATTCAGCAAAAAATTCTTTTGGAGATTACGATAAATGTATTCATTTTTTTTTATATTTTTTTATGTTTTTAGTTTGGGCTAAACCACTTTACTATAAGTATAGTTTCTCTATTTCGAATGTATTTTTATTTACTGTTTTTTTCGGATTGACCATTGAAACGATTCAGTTTTTTCTCCCTTACAGATCTTTTGAAATTATGGATATAGTTTATAATACCTTTGGATCGTTTTTTAGTGCAATTATATTTAAGTTATTTAACAATAGATTTTAAAAATAAAAAGTTGTTTTATTTCCAAATTATTGGTTACTTTACCTAGTTAAATACAAATATGCAAATCAAGAAAAATCCAAAAGCCGACATAGGTCGAGGTAGTTCAGTTTATTTTTCCATTGGTTTAGCATTTATGATGTTTATGTCATATAGTGCTGTCAATTTTAAGGCTTTTGATAAAAAAGAATCAAGTTCAGAAATGCTTAGCATGGACTTGCTGGATGAAGAGGATGTTCCGATTACTGAGCAAATAAAGCCTCCACCGCCACCTCCACCGCCACCTCCAGCGCCTGAAGTTATTGAAATTGTTGAAGATGAAGAGGAGGTTGAGGAAACTATAATTGAATCAACTGAATCTGATGAAGATTTGGAAATAGAAGATTTGGAAATAGATGAGATTGAGGAAGATGTTGAAGTTCCCTTTGCTGTTATTGAAAATGTTCCGGTTTTTCCTGGTTGTGAAAAGGGTAATAATGAAAAGAAAAGAAAATGTATGTCAGAAAAAATTGCAAAGTTTGTTCAAAGAAAATTTAACACAGATTTAGCTGGTGATCTAGGTTTAACAGGAAGACAAAGAATCAGTGTAATTTTTAAGATAGATAAGAACGGAAATGTTACTGGTGTAAGGGCAAGAGCACCACATCCAAGGCTTGAAAAAGAGGCTCAAAGGGTTATTAACCTATTGCCAAAAATGCAGCCTGGAAAACAAAGAGGTAAAGCAGTGATAGTTCCGTACTCTTTGCCAATTATCTTCCAAGTTCAAGATTAATATTTTTATAATTTATAGATAAATTAAGGTTAAATATATTATATATTTGCATTTAATTTAAATCTCAATTGTCTACAAAAATAACTTTACCCATTATTATTGAGCTCACTAAGTTTAGGTTAACTCTAAGTGTTGTCTTTTCTTCTTTCATAAGTTATTTATTAGGTACTAATGATATAGATTATAAAATCATTTCTCTGTTAACTATTGGGGGTATTTTTATTGTTGGATCTTCAAATATTTTTAATCAAATAATCGAAAAAGATTTGGATAAGCTGATGACAAGAACTAAAAAACGTCCATTACCAAAAAAACAGATTACTATCAAAGTAGCACTTTTTTTAGCCATTTTTTCGTGTTTATTAGGTTTAACTTGTATGTATTTAATAAATATTAAGGTTGTTGCTCTATCGACTTTTTCTATAATACTTTACACACTTGTTTATACTCCGATGAAAAAAATAACTCCCTTTTCTGTTTTTATTGGAGCAATTCCAGGAGCATTCCCATTTATGATTGGCTGGGTTGCTGCTACAAATGAAATAGGTGTTGAGGCTGTAACTTTATTCCTAATGCAGTTTTTTTGGCAATTTCCTCACTTTTGGTCAATTGGTTGGTTTCAGAGCGATGACTATGAAAAAGCAGGCTTTAAGATGCTTCCAACTGGTGTTAAAGATAAATCTACCTCAGTACAAATTTTATTTTATTCGATTTGGGCTGTATTGGTCTCCATAATTCCTTTTTTTGGAATCACTGGAAATTTAAAATTAGGCATTTATGGATTGATGGCTTTATTATTATTTGGTTCACTTTTAATTTATAAGTCTTACATTTTATTTTTGGACGGCAGTAATCAAAATGCTAAAAAATTAATGTTTATGAGTTTGATATACCTTACATTCATTCAAATCATATTTTTAATTGATAAAATTTTACTATCATGAATATACTTAAATTTATAATTTCAGCTATCCAGTTTTTTATTGTTTATATCCTATTTTATACCTCTTCAATTCTATTAGAGATACCTCCTTACAAATTTATGTCATCCTCCCTAAGTGTTTTTTTTTCAGCTTTATTATGGGGATATTACAATATAATTTCTTACAAAATTTTAGAAACGGTCTTTAAAAAGAAATTAACAAGAAAAATTGAATATAAAAAAATAAGTCCTTTAAATAAAGATTCAAAAAATAGAGCATTAAAAATGATGCTTTGGTTTGGTATAGGTTCTTTGATTATGACATTTGCCGGACTCTCAAGTGCACTACTTGTAAGTAAAAATAGAGAAGATTGGATACAAAATTTTGACCTTCCTGAAGCCTTCTATTATAGTCTATTTTTGATTATCTTAAGTAGTATTACTTTAATTTTTGCAAGAAGATTATTGATTAAAAATTATTTAAAAGCGGTATCTGGCTTACTTTTCACAACAATTATTTTGGGAGTATTATTTATAATATTTCAATTTGTTGGCTTTAACCAAATTATTGAAGATGGGTACCATTTCACAGGCCCTACGAGTACTATAAATAGTTCTTTTATTTTTCTTTTAGCGTTTTTTCATGCTGTTCATGTTGCTGTTGGATTATTTTTTTTGGTAATAGTTTTTATATATAGTTTAAGTGGTGCATACAACTATAATAATATTACTGGTTTTGATTTAGCTTCAATATTCTGGCATTTTGTTGATTTTTTATGGATATACCTCTTATTATTTTTGGTTTTCTTCACGTAAAATAATTATTTTTGTAAACTCTAAAATTTAGTAATGGGAACATCTGTAAACGCAACATCAAAAGTAAAGGTTTGGGGAGGAGGCAATAAGCCATTAAACGCCTCATACGGAAAGATGATGATGTGGTTTTTTATTGTTTCTGATGCTTTAACTTTTTCTGGATTTATTGTTTCCTACGGATTTGCAAGATTTAAGTTTGCAGACTCTTGGCCAATAGCTGATGAAGTATTTACACATGTGCCTTTTTTTAAAGGTGAATACCCCATGATTTATGTAGCATTTATGACCTTTGTTCTTATCATGTCCTCTGTTACAATGGTATTGGCTGTTGATGCTGGTCATAAGATGAAAAAAGCCAAGGTTACCTTTTACATGTTTTTAACAATCATTGGAGGAATTATTTTTGTTGGATCTCAAGCTTGGGAATGGGCTACCTTTATTAAAGGAGACTATGGAGCTGTAAAAACTCAAGGTGGAGATATACTACAATTTTTAGATTCTGAAACATCCAAAAGAGTTGCAGTAAGTGATTTTGCAGATGTTTATTTTACCAATAGAGAAGAACATAAATATAGTAATGGTATTTATTATAAAGCTGGTAGCTCTGTTCCGTCAAATTACAGCGACGAATCGCACCCAATCAAGGGAGTTATTGAGGGCTTTGAGGCTAACCCTAATTTATTGGTAAGAATTCAAACATTAGACGATAATGGTCAAAAAATTATCCTTAGCAGAGAGCAATCTTTGAAAAGACTAGAAGGGGGAGTAAAAGTTGTTAATGGAGCTCCATTGTTTGGTGATAATGCTTTTAAAGAAAATGAATATGGTCTTCCTGCATTTGGAAATTATTTTTTCTTTATAACTGGTTTTCATGGTTTTCATGTTTTTACAGGAATAGTAATAAATATTATAATTTTTTTAAATGTTGTAATTGGTACTTATGAGAGAAGAAACAGTTATGAAATGGTTGAAAAAGTAGGGCTTTATTGGCACTTTGTAGATTTGGTTTGGGTTTTTGTTTTTACATTTTTCTATCTAGTATAATATTATGGCTGATCACGAACACAAATTAGAAATTTTTAGAGGTTTAATAAAATTTAAATCCAATATCCAAAAGATTATAGGTGTATTAATTCTATTATCTTTTGTAACACTAATAGAAGTTATACTTGGTATTTATAAGCCGCAAGTCCTTAATCATTATTTTTTAAATCTCAAACTTTTAAACTGGATATTCATCATTCTTACAATTGTTAAAGCTTACTACATTACCTGGGATTTTATGCATATGAGAGATGAAACATCAGTTCTTAGAAGAGTGGTAGTATGGACAGCTGTTTTTCTTATTTTATATTTAACTTTCATATTAATACAGGAAGGTGGCTATATTTTTGATGAGTATTATGACGATTCAAATTATATTAAAACAGATTTTTAATTTTTAAAAGTTGTGAATTATATATTTTTCAAAAAATGGACCAATCTTGGTATTCTATTTGGAGTGCCATTTTTCTTTATTTTAGTTTTTGGTAATCATGTTGAATCAGTTTCTGTAGAACACAACTACTCCCCGCTAGATATAATTAGTAAAAATATTATTGATTTAGATTCAATAGATTTTTTAGATAATAAAAGTTCAAACTTAAATGAAAACTTAACAATATTATGTTTTGTTGGTAATATACCCATGAATAATATTACGGGAGCCTTAAATTTGAAGCAATTAGTTTACGATAAATTCAAGGGCTTTAAATTCAATAAAAAGAAATTCCAAATTATTACGCTTGGAATTGAGGGAGCTGAGGACCAAATCAAATTATTTAAAAGAGAGTTGTTAAAATATGATAAACTAGACTACTGGTATTTTGGAACAACTAAAGTTGATAATTATAAAAAGATTTATAATTCACTATTGGATAACAGAAATAGTCTTGATTCTCTTAATGCAACAAATAATGTATTTATCATTGATGAATCGAGAAATCAAAGAGGCAGAATTATTGATGATAAAAATTATAATATTGGCTTATTTTCTTATAATACAATTTCAATTTCTGAAATAAAAAAGAAAATGAATGACGATATTCGAATTTTGTTCACCGAATATAGAGATAGGCGAAAGGGTAGTTTTAATCGTGAAATTAAAGTTTTAAAAAATTAATATGATCAATTTTAATTTAAAAATACTTATTCACTTCTATATCTTATTATATTTAAGTTCATGCGATATACCAATTGTTGGCAGTATTGTTGATAGAGTAGAAGATAATGATATTAGTAGAAGCGAGAGTAGAAGTTTAAAAGTTGATAATTTTGATAATAAAAGTGAACCTCTTCCATATTTAGTACTTAATAATGAGAAAAAAAAAGTGCCAAGCTTTAGGTTTATTAATCAAAACGGAGAATTTATTACGGATGAGGACTACCTTGGAAAAGTTTATATTATTGAATTCTTTTTTACAACTTGCACTACAATTTGTCCCATAATGAATACTAATCTTGTACATATTCAAAATAGTTTTACTTCTTTTCAAGATTTTGGAATAGCATCTTTCACTATAAATCCCGAGTATGACAAAACGGATATTTTAAAATCTTATGCACAAGAGAATGGCATTGTTAATCCAAATTGGAATTTAATGACAGGTGATCGAAATGAAATTTATAAACTTGCGAATGATGGATTTAACCTTTACACTGCAGCAAGTTCTGATTTTGTCGACGGTTTTGAACATTCAGGATATTTTGCCATAGTTGACAAAGAGGGCTATATTAGATCTAGGATTGACAAATATGGCAATCCAAAAGTATATTACAAGGGTTCAGTAGATTTTAACGAAAAACTAGATTTAAATGGAGAAGCTGAAGAGATATCAATTTTGAAGGAAGATATATTAAAATTATTAAATGAATAAAATTAAAATATATAATATTCTTACTGTTTTAATTTCGGTTTTGGTTCCCGTTGTGGTAGCACTTTTATTGTTCTTAAAGTGGGATGCTGATAAATTAATATTTGATTTAAGATCACCAAATTTTCAACCAATTATATTAATTGAAAATTTACCAATTGCCAAGCCACTTACTTTTTTACCTCCCATTTATGCAACAATAAATGCTATTACTGCTGTTCTACTAGTTACTGCAGTTTATTTCATAAAAAGGGGTAAAAGACAAATTCACGAAAATCTAATTAAAATTTGTATAGCTCTTTCATTATGTTTTTTGGTAATGTATATTTCATATCATATTACAAGTGACCCTACTTTATTTCAGGGTGAAGGATTTATAAAATATCTATATTATTTCATCTTGATTTCTCATATACTTCTTTCAATTATTGTAATTCCATTTGTTTTAGTTTCATATGTTAGAGCTATTTCTAATGACTTCAAAAGACATAAAAAGATTGCTAGAATCACCTATCCAATTTGGCTATATGTAGCAGTAACTGGGGTAATTGTATACCTTATGATTTCACCATATTATTAATTACTCATGAAAAATAAAATATCTTTAATCATACTAAGTGTTTTATATTCTAATTATGCATATAACCAGTGCGCTATGTGTAAAGCGGTTCTAGAAAGTAGTGAAAACACTGGAATGGCTGAAGGTATTAATAGTGGAATAGAGTTCCTTGCTTTAATGCCTTATTTAATTGTATCTTTTATGATATTTTTTGTTTATAAAAAATATCATAAATAATCCCCTTTAACTATCCGGTTTTTACAAAAAAAATTAATAAAATAACTTTTTCTTTTAACAAATAATTAATAGGAATTAGCTTACTTTTTTTAATCTTTGTAAATACAAAAACTAAGTTAAAATGCTCATCATTAAAAATCTCCATAAGTCTTATAAAATGGGTGATTCAAGCCTTCATGTACTAAAAGGAATTGACTTGAAAGTGAATAAGGGAGAAATGGTAGCAATTATGGGTTCTTCTGGCTCTGGAAAATCTACGCTTTTAAATATAATTGGAATTCTTGATGAACTTGATTTAGGCGAATATACATTAGACGGTATTGAAATTAAAGATTTGAATGAAAAGAAAGCTGCAATGTATAGAAACAAATTCTTAGGTTTTGTTTTTCAGTCATTTAATTTAATAAATTTTAAGAATGCACTTGAAAATGTTGCTTTACCTCTTTATTATCAAGGTTTAAATAGAAAGGAGAGACAAAAAAAAGCAATGTTTCATTTAGAAAAAGTCGGATTGGCTAAATGGTCAAAACACTTACCAAATGAACTTTCTGGTGGACAAAAGCAAAGGGTTGCAATTGCTAGAGCATTAGCAGCTGAACCTAAATTATTATTAGCTGATGAGCCAACAGGTGCATTAGATTCAGCAACTTCACAAGAAATTATGCAATTCCTTCAATGTTTAAATGATGAAGGAAAAACTATATTAATAGTAACCCATGAAAAAGATATTTCATTGATGTGTAAAAGAATTGTAAAATTAAAAGATGGTATTATAATGGAGGATAAAAAAATCAAACAAAATAGATTATCTTAATGATTGACCTTGGTTTATTTAGAGAAATTTTTCAGAGTTTAAATAAAAATAAACTTAGAACTCTTCTTTCTGGGTTTACAGTTGCTTTTGCAATTATGTTATTTACAATTTTATTTGGAATAGCAAACGGTTTTCAGAATACATTCAACAATGAGTTTGCAGGTGACGCAAAAAATTCTATTTTTTTATACTCTGGCCGAACTACTAAGGCTGTTGAAGGCTATCAAATAGGCAGGCGGATCAGATTTGATAACGATGTATATAATAAATTAAAAAACGAATTTAAAAATGATATTGAATTTATTTCTGGCAGGGTTTATAAAAATGTCACTGCAAGATTTGGAACAGAAAAGAGCAATTATTCAGTTAGGGCAGTAAATCCTGACCATCAATATATTGAACAATCTGAGATTAGAAAAGGAAGGTTTATTAATCCATTAGATCTAAAAAATTTCACTAAAAATATTGTAATTGGAAATTTAGTTGCTCAAGACCTTTTTGACGGGATAAATCCTATAGGAAAATATTTAGAATTAAATAAAATAAAGTTTAAAGTGGTTGGTGTTTTTGTTGAAAGAAATGAAGGATCAGACAGCAATGAAGCTAGGGTTATTTACATGCCAATTTCAACTGCACAAAAAATATTTGGCAATAATGATTATATAGATCAAATAAATTTAACTTATAATCCATCACTCTCTGAACAAGAAGCAATTATATTTGGAAATAATGTTGTTGATAGAATAAAAGAAATTTTCTTTGTTTCTGAAAATGACCAATCAGCTGTTCGAGCTAGAAATAGAGCTAAAGAAAATCAGGACATATCACAGTTTAATGCAATATTAGCAATTCTTGTCTTAATTATTGGTTTGGGAACTTTAATAGCAGGTGTTGTAGGAATAAGTAATATAATGATTTTTATTGTTAAGGAAAGAACTAAAGAAATAGGAATTAGAAAAGCTTTGGGGGCTCCACCAAATTCAATTATTTGGCTAATAATTATAGAGTCAATTTTCATTACTGCAATTTCAGGATATATCGGATTGATTTTAGGTGGAATTATTTTAAATAGTGTTAATCTAGAGCATTATTGGATAACTGACCCTAGTGTTAGTCAATCTTTAGTTATTTCTGCCACTATTACCTTAGTTATTGCTGGTACCGTTGCTGGTTATATTCCTGCAAAAAGAGCAGCAAGTATTAAACCTATAATTGCACTTAGAGACGAATAGCATGTTTAAATTTTTATTTGATAAAGATACTTGGCAAGAATTAAGAGAGAGCTTAACAAAAAATAAGTTAAGAACTACCATAACAATGATTGGAGTTTGGTGGGGAATTCTTTTATTAATAGGGCTCCTCGGTTCAGCTAAAGGAATTGAAAATAAGTTCAGTGTTCAGTTTGGAGATTACGCTACCAATAGTGTTTTTATTTGGGGTGAGTCTACAAATAAAGCTTTCAAGGGATTTCAAAAAGGACGTTATCCTGGTCTTAAATTATCACAATTGGAAAAAATAAAAAATAAAGTTGACGGGATTAAGTTTTTATTACCCAGAAATGCAAGAGACGCTCAAGTTGTCAGAGGAATAAATTATGCTAGTCTAAGTATTACGGGCGATTTTCCCTTGCTCGATAAAATTCAAAAAAAGAATTTAATTAGCGGCAGATTCATAAATCAATCTGACATTAATGAAAACAAAAAAGTTGCAGTAATTTCTGATGATGTTTATAAACAATTATTTGATGAAGATGAGAATGCAATTGGAGAATTTATTAAAATTAATGAAATAAGTTATAAAATTATAGGGTTATTTAAACAAGGTGACTTTGAATTTGGTGGGCAACTACATATACCATTCACAACTTTTCAAAAAGTGTATAATCAAGCTGATAATATTGGATGGATCACTGTTACTGGAGAAGATGGATTTGATATTAGACAAATTGAAAAAGATGTAAAGTTAGTTTTAAAAAATTTAAATTATGTGCATCCTGACGATAATAGGGCTTTTGGAAGTTTTAACCTTGGAGAATTATTTGATAGATTTGATGGTTTTTTAGTTGGTATGCAATTTTTAACCTGGTTTGTTGGTATTGCTACTTTGATTGCAGGGGTATTTGCAATTGGGAATATATTATTAATAACTGTTAAAGAAAGAACAAAGGAGATAGGAATTAGAAGAGCATTAGGAGCAACACCTTTTGAAATAAAAAGACAGATAGTGTTAGAATCAGTTTTTCTAACAATAATTGCTGGAGTATTTGGAATTATTAGTGGTGGTTGGATATTGATTGCTGTTGATTCTGCTTTTGGAACTGGTCCAGATTCGGTTTTAATAAATGCATCAGTCCCTATATTTGTAGTTTTTATTTCTTTAATTATATTGGTAGTTTTTGGAACCTTAATAGGGTTGATTCCTGCAAATAGAGCAACAATTATTAAACCTATTGATGCGTTAAGAGAAGAATAAATAAATTAAAATTAAATAAATGAAAAAAATAGTTAAGTATGTATCTATAATCATAATTGCAGGATTGTTTTTATATGTTTTAAAATATTTCAATGATGCTAATTCTGCATCTATAGTTGATTTTAAAACACAACAACCTTTTTATACTTCCATTCAAAAGGAAGTAGTTGCAACTGGGAAGTTAATTCCTGAAGATGAAATAGTATTAAAACCACAGATTAGTGGTATTATTGATAAAGTCTTTTTCGAAGAAGGTGATATTATTCAAAGAGGCGATTTAATTGCCAATATCAGAGTTGTACCAAATGAAGAAAATTTAGAAAGTGCCTTGGGAGGAGTTAAATCGGCTAAATTATTGTTTGATGATTCAAAAATTCAATATGGTACCGATAAAAAATTATTTGAAAAAGGTGTAATTTCAGAACGATTTTTTCAAGCGAGTAAATTATCTATGGAACAGTCTAGAGAATCGTTACTACAAGCTGAAAACGTTTTAAAAATTATACAGGAAGGTACACTGACAGGGGGAAACACAGCAAACACTAATGTTTTAGCTCAAATTTCAGGAACAATATTAGAAATACCAGTTCGGGTAGGTGATCAAGTAACTGCAACTAATACATTTAGTCCTGGGACTACAATTGCAACTTTAGCTGATATGACCAAGATGATTTTCGAAGGCCAAGTGGATGAAACTGAAGTTTCAAAGCTTGTTGAGGGTTCTGAAATTAAAGTAATTCTTGGAGCACTCGAAAAAGAACAATTTGATGCCATATTAACATTTGTTGCCCCAAAGGGAATTGAATCAGGAGGCGCTGTTCAGTTTAAAATAAAAGCTGATGTAAATATTCCACAAAATGTAAATGTTAGGGCAGGGTATAGTGCAAATGCGATTATGTCAATTGGAAAAAAAGAAAATATTCTATGCATTAATGAATCTTTACTCCAATTTAATAGAATAAACGAAAAGCCTTTTGTTGAGATACTAAATGACGAAGGATCATTTATTTCCAGGGATGTCGAAGTAGGAATTTCTGATGGAATCAATGTCGAGATTTTAAAAGGTGTAACAATGGGGGATAAAATTAAAGTATGGAATACTGTTGAGGAAGAGACTGATGATGAAATTAGAAGAAGACAAGATGAAAATTCCAGGGAGTTAGACGATTAAAATTATTTAATATTAATGAAAAAAATTAAAATATTTAAGCTTTGTTTATTATTAACGAGTATTTCTTTTGCTCAAAATAAAATATGGACATTAGATCAATGTGTTAAACATGCACTGGAAAATAATATTACAATACTTCAGGCTAAAAATAATTTGTTATCCTCTGAACAGGATATTATTAGTGCCAAAGGAAATTTTTTACCTTCTGTAAGTTCAACTATAAGTGGTGGTGCTAGTTTAGGAAATATAGAAGTATTTCCAGGCGAATTTAGAGATAGGGAGTTTTACTCTACATCACTTGGGGTTGGTTTCTCTCAAAATATTTTTAATGGATTTAGAAATATTAATTTATTAAATCAAAGTAAGCTCAACTTGGAACGAAATGAATATGAGTTAGAGAGATTAAAGGATGATATTTCTTTAAACGTGGCAAATTTGTATCTCAACGTTTTATTTAACAAAGAAAATTTAGATTTGGCAAAATCACAAGTCGAATTTTCGGATTTTCAGTTACAGCAGGTAAAGGTAATGGTTGATGCAGGTTCTGAACCAGCATCAACATTAATTGAAATGCAAGCTACATACAGTAGAGATATACAAAGCTTGACTATCGCGGAAAATAATCACGATTTAGCTCTATTATCTCTGTCTCAACTATTACAGTTGCCTTATGGAAATTTTGATGTTGAGATAATTCAAATAGATACTCCATCTGCAAATTTAATGTATGATGATATTACCCCAATTTTAAGCTATGCTATGCAAAATAGAAATGAAATTAAGGTCGCCAAAAGAGATGTAGAATTAGCCAAATTAGGAACTAAGATTTCTAAAAGCGCCTATTTGCCAAATATATCGATGGGTTATGGTTTTAATGCATCAGCAAACTTCTCAAATTTGACTAATGATCAGCAATTACTAGATCAAATAAATGATAATAAAGGGCATTCGATTAATATGAATATTTTAATACCTATTTTTAATAGGAATCAAACAAAAGCTCAGGTTAAAAAATCTAAAATATTAGAGGAGACTAGTAATTTGGCTTTAAACCAAGTAAAAATAGACCTTATCTCTACAATTCAAAGGTCATTTACAGATGCTAAGGCAGCCTTAAAAGCTTTTGAGGCAGCACAGCTATCGTTAAACTCTCAAAAATTGGCTTATGAAAACTCTCAAGAAAGATTTACACTTGGCGTACTAAATTCTTTTGATTTGGAACAATCTAGAATTAGGTTATTAAATGCAAGATCATCATTAATAAATGCTAAATATGATTTTATATTTAAAACAAAAGTATTAGATTTCTATCTTGATAAAAGATAGTTAAGTGTCTATAATTTTAAATATTGAAACATCTACTACAAATTGTTCGGTTTCTATTTCTAAGAATGAGAAAACAATTTGTCTTGTAGAAGAGAATTTTGATAAATTTTCTCACTCAAAGTCATTACATGTTTTTATAGATGAGTTGTTTAAAAAAACTAAATTAACTCCAAAAGATTTGAGTGCTGTTTCTATTTCAGAGGGGCCAGGATCTTATACTGGACTAAGAATTGGGGTTTCAGCAGCTAAAGGAATCTGTTTTGCTCTAAATATTCCATTGATTTCTATTGATACAATGTCAATTTTAGCAAGACAAGTCAATTGCTCAAATGGCTATATAATTCCAGCTATTGATGCAAGACGTGATGAAATTTACTATTCTATTTATCAAGCAGACAAATCTAAGCTTCCTCATTTAATAAAAAAAACTGATATTATTATATTAAACTTTAATTTGTTCTCTAAATTTCTAGATTCTAAAAAAGTAAATTTTGTTGGAAACTGTAATGAAAAAATTATGAAATTCATTAATCATCAAAATGCAATTTTTTCGGAATTTAAATTACCTTCTTCAAATGAAATGGGACTTATTTCCTTTTTAAAATTTAAAAATAAACAATTCGAAAATTTATCAAATTTCCAACCAAAATACCTAAAAGATTTTGGCGGTAAAAAAATTAAAAACTAATCATTGAAAGTGATTCTTCAACACTCTCAGTTGGCATTTTACAGGTTTTATTAACACATACGTATATTAATGTTTTACCATTAACATACCTATTTTTTAAAAGCGGTAAGTTATTTTTAGTATTTGATCCTACAATCAGTTTATTGGGAATATATTTAGAGTTTATTTCATTAGTTTTATAAAGTGCATTTTCTCCAATAACTGCAATTTCATAATAATTTGACTTTATATTATAAATTAAATCAAACCAATTCGAATATCCGCTGGGGTAAGCTTTAAAACCAGAACTAACACTTAGACACATACTTTTGGCTTTTTCATAGTACTCCAACTTACCGAAGTAATGGTATAGTTTAAAAAGATTTTTTGCCATAATCGAATTACTAGATGGAATTACATCATCTCTAAATTCTATAGATCTTGAAATTAAATCCTCATCTTTTGCTGACGAAAAGAAAAATAATTCAGAATTTTCACTTGAAAAATTTTCTAAAACATATTCTGTTAAATCTAACGCTCTTTGAATCCAAATTTGGTCAAGCGTAATTTCATATAAATCAAGACTTGCTTGTATTACGGCTGCATAATCTTCTAAATAGCCATTAATTTTACTTTTTCCTTTGACGTGATTGTGATATAATCCTCCGTCATCCTTAATAAGTTCAGAAAATAAAAATTCAGCTGCATTCAATGCTTCTTTTTTAAATATTTCGTCAGTAAATGTTTTATAAGCCTCTACATAGCCGCTTATCATTAATCCATTCCATGACGTTATAATTTTATAATCTAAATTAGGTTTCTTTTTGTTTTTTCTTCCTTCTTTTAGTTTTGTGATCCAATTATTTTTCATAAATAAAAACTCCTCTTTTGAAAGTTTATTATCTAATATAAAATCATCATCAGAAATATTTTTTATCAATACATATTTTTCTTCTTCCTCCCAATAACCATAATCATTTATATTATAATATTTGCAAAATAATTTAAAATTATTCTTTATAAGATTTTCTAGTTCTTCTTTATGCCAGGTGTAATATTCACCTTCAACATATGATCCATCATCTAATTTACTATCAGCATCCAAAGACGAATAAAATCCTCCGTTACTACTTTTCATTTCCGAGTTTATGTATTTATGAATATTATATACCACCTCTTTATATAGATTTTCATTTGATATTTTATATCCTTTAGCATAAAGACTCATAAGTTGAGCATTGTCGTAAAGCATTTTTTCAAAATGAGGAATATGCCATTTTTCATCAACAGAATATCTTGAAAACCCCCCATCAATATGATCAAAAATTCCTCCATAGGCCATCATATTTAAAGAATTTAATACTTGATTTTTTACAGATTCGCTATTTTGCTGAATGCTGTGTCTTAATAAAAAATCTAAATTATTTGGAATCATAAACTTTGGAGCACCTTTAAAACCCCCAAATTCATTGTCTATATCTTTTATTAACAAGCTTACATGTTTATTTATATCAATATATTTAAAACTATCTATTTCTGATTCGATTATATTCAATGAGTTAATACCTTCTTGTACCATTTCAGCATAACTAATGAATTTGTTTGGATCTTTTTCATATAATTTTGAAATTTCTCTAAGGGTTGATAACCAGCGCTCTTTTGACAAATAAGTCCCTCCCCAAATCGGCCTGCCATCTGGTAATACAATTACATTTAATGGCCAACCACCACTGCCATTAATTAGCTGTATCGCGTCCATATATACTTTATCAATATCTGGCCTTTCTTCTCTATCAACTTTGATATTAACAAATTTTTCATTCATTAATTTTGCAACAACTGGGTCTTGAAAACTTTCTCTTTCCATAACATGACACCAATGACATGAGGCATATCCAATGCTAATAATTACTAGTTTATTTTCTTTTTCTGCACTTTGCAAATATTTTTTATCCCATGGGTTCCATTCAACTGGGTTTTCAGCATGTTGAAGTAAATAAGGACTGGATTCATATTTTAAATTATTTCCTTTTTTCATGTTATCATTTGAATTACAGGAATTTAAAACAAAAATTAAAGTGAAAATTTTGAATAAATTATTTCTCATTAAAGCAAAATTACAAAATGATTATTTTTTATCCATTTATTGCAATTACTGAGTTTACTTTTTCAGGAAGCATTTCTCTTAACATATTTTCAATTCCGTTTTTTAGAGTCACGTTTGAAGAAGGGCACCCACTACATGCACCCTGAAGAACAACTTTAACTATTTTTTTATCTGTATCGTAAGATTCAAATAATATATTACCTCCATCTGAAGTAACAGCTGGCTTAATGTATTCATCAAGAATAGAAATAATTTTTTTTGAGGTGTCATCAAGATTTGAAATTTTCTTTATTTTATTTTTAACACTTCTATTAGACGAAAAGCATATTTCATTATTTTCAAGGAAAGTTTTTATAAAGTTTCTTAATTCATAAGTGACTTGACCCCAATTTTTTAATTCATATTTTGTTATTGAAATGAAGTTTTTAGAAATGTAAATACTTTTAACATAAGGAAATTCAAATAATTTTTTTGCAAGTTCCATTTCTTTTGCTTCATCTATATTATTAAATTCAAAACTATCATTTACAATTAGCTTATTTGAAACAAATTTTAATACCTCTGGGTTTGGTGTACTCTCAGAATAAACAGAAATTGGTATATTCTTTACATTTTTTACATTGGTTATTACTTCTTGACCACTGTTTAAAAAGTTTTCGATTAAAGTTTTTACATCTTTTTCCACATCTTTCCAATCAACTATATTATACCTCTCAATTGAAATAAAAGATGGAGTAATATATACTTTTTTGACAAAAGGTAAATAAAATAGTTTTTGGGCTATTTTTGAGTTTTTTGCTTCATCAATATTATTATATTCATAATTAATATGATCGGTTATAAATTTATTGATTTCAAATTTATTTATAAATTTATTTTGAGTTCTTGTAATATTAACTGAATACTGCATAGTTTTTAACTTAATACAAAAATAACAAATATGTACCTTTACAGAAATAAATCAATAGATATGTCTGTTAAAATTTATATATTTGACCGACTTACACTTTAATGCTATATTTATAGATGTCGAAAAATAAAAATTAAATGAAAGTAAATCATATTATTTTATCTGTTTTTGTTTTTTTGCTGTTTAACAAAAATTCTTACCCTCAAGAGGGTCTACCTGTTTACAGCGATTATTTATCAGATAATTTTTATTTATTATTTCCTTCTATGGCTGGAGTATCAAATTGTACAAAGGTTAGATTTACTGGCAGAAAGCAATGGATGGATCAAGATGAATCGCCAAATCTTCAAACTGCAAGTATTAATGGAAGAATCGGTGATTCTAGGTCTGCACTTGGAACAATTGCTTTTAAAGATCAGAATGGTTATCATTCTCAGTCAGGAGCCTATGTTACATACGCTCATCATATTATGTTTTCTAGAAGCGAAATTGATTTGAATATGCTTTCTTTTGGTTTAAGTGCAGGGTTGATACAATATAAATTAGATGAATCTTCTTTCTTAGCAGGTGGATTTGATCCTATAATTTCTGGATTTGAACAAAGTGCAACTGATTTTAATTTAGATTTTGGTTTTTCGTACCAATTTCTTGACTTTTATGCACATGCCTCAATAAAAAATCTTTTAAATAACGACGGAATAAATTTTAATGAACAAGGTTTGAGTTATAATAATTTAAGAACTTATCTTTTTTCAACTGGATACTTATTTTCAAATGCCTCGAATAATTGGAATTTTGAACCCTCCTTAATGTTTGCTCATAAAGATGGAACCAAAGAAACTTTTGCTGATGTTAACTTTAAGATATATCGAGAAACAGATTTTGGCAGGTTATGGGCCGGATTTTCGTATAGAAATAGTTTTGATGGAGCAGAATTTTTAAATTCTCAAAATGAAATTAAAAGTCAAAAGCTTCAGTACATAACTCCTCTTGTAGGATTAGAGTTTAATGGTTTTGTTTTTGCTTATACTTATTCGTATCAATCTAATTCTATAGTATTTGATAATGGTGGTTATCATCAAATTACACTTGGGTTTAATTTTGGTTGTAGAAAGCAACGATATGATTGCAATTGTCCTTGGATTAAATAATCTTAAAATTTCAAGAAACTTAATTCGTAGTTTTTACTAATATATTTTTGGTTTAAATTATTACCGTTAAAAAATACTTTTACAACTCCAGCTTTTTTAGATTTATTTAAAATATTATTTGATTTTAGAGTTTTAATTGTGTGATTTGCTACCGGAGTTATTGTATCAATTAAATTTATATTTTTTGGAATTATTTCTCTTATAATATTAATTAAATAATTGTAATGTGTACAACCTAAAACTAAACAATCAATTTTTTTGTTAATCATAGGGGTTAAATAATTTGTTAGGGTCTCATACATTTCTTTCTTTTCAATTTCATCTTTTTCAATCATATTTACTAGGTTATGCCCTATTTGTTTGTGGATTTTTATATTTATATTTTTATTTTGTGATAAGGTTTGAAAAAATAAGTTACTTCCTATAGTTTTTTTAGTTGCTAAAAGTCCTATATTATTTGTTTTAGTATAATTGATTGCTGGTTTAACCCCAGGTTCTATACCAATTATAGGTATTGAAGTACTCTTCCTCAATGTTTTTATAGAGTTAGTTGTTGCTGTATTACATGCTACAATTATTATCTTACAATTAAATTCAATTAATTTTTGACAGTTTTTTAAACTAAATTCAATTATATTTTTTTTTGATTTGTCACCATATGGGCAATTAATATTATCAGCTAGATAAATAAAATTTTCGTATGGAAGAGAATTGATTAATTTTTCTAAAATAGAAATTCCTCCTATACCAGAATCAAAAATGCCAATGGGATATTTCATTATCTTATTACAAAAAAAGCTGTCTACATAGACAGCTTTTATAGAACATATTTAAATATTTTATTAAAATCCTAGTTCTTTCTTAACCTCTTCCATTAAATCAGTTCCGTTAGCAACAATAACACCTTGACCTTGTGTAGAATCTAAAACATAGTCAAATCCAAGTGCACCAGCTACTTTATTAATTGCAGCTTGTGCCTTCTCTGTAATTGGTTTTAATAGGTCAAATTCTTTTTTTTGTAGTTCTTGTTGAGCTTGAGCTTGATATTGCCTTATACTTTGTTCCATTCCTTGAACTTCTTGAAGTCTTTTTGCATTTTCTTCATCAGATTGAGCAGCAGCCTCAGTATCATACTGTTTTACTTTGCTTTGTAGTTCAGCAGCCATGGTTTGTATATCAGTTTCGTAGGTTTTTGCAAGCTTTTCTAGTTCAGATTTTGCGTCATTCATCTCAGGCATAGACCCAACAAGCTCAGTGGTATTTATGTGAGCAATTTTGGATTGAGTAAATGCCGTAAAACTAGCAGCAAAAAATAAAATTAATAGTGATATTCTAATCTGTTTCATAATCTATATTTTATATTTATGTAATTTAGTTTTGTAAAGGTACTAATCTTTTACTTTTCTTTTATTACTATTTTTTTCTTTTCTCATTTCTAGTAACTCTTTAACAGTTAATTTCTTTTTTGGCTCAACTGATTGCTTTTCATTTTGAGCTTCATATATATTTTCATTATTTTCATTTTCTGACATTATTATTTTATCATCAATCAAACTTTCATCTTCAGCCTCTCTTTTATCCCTTCTAGAGTCAATTTTTGATCTGTTATTTGATCTTGAAATAGTTCTCAATATTTGATCACTTAAGTCAAATCTTTTATCAGAGTAAAGCATCACAATATCAGCTGATTTATCAAAAATGAAATCATATTTTTTAGATTTTGCTAATTCCTTGATTGCATTAAATATTTGATCTTGAATTGGCTGAATTAATTGCTGTTTTTGGATAATTAAATCTCCTCTTGGTCCAAATCTCTTTTGCTGGTATTCATTTAATTCTTCTTCCTCAAAAAATATTTCATCTTCAATTTCTTGAATCATCTCATCAGTAAGTAGAATTCTTTCTGAATTAAGAGCTTCCCTCTTTTGTTGAATTTTTCTGGATCTTTCTTCAACTTCTTTTTTCCAGTCTAAAGCTTTTTTATCCAATCTTTTTTTAACTTCGTTATACTCTGACAAATTCTGAAGGATATATTCGGTATCAATATATCCAATTTTAACACCTCTCTGCGCATGAATAAAATAAGAGGAAAAAAATATTAATATTAAAAGAAATGACTTTTTCATGATTAGTTAAAACGTATAAATTATTGAAATATTTTATTAAAAATTTTGTCCAAATATAAAATGTGTCTCCCATCCGTGTTTATTAGATTGTCCTGGAACCGGATCAAATCCATGCCCAAAATCAATACCAAGCAATCCAAATTGAGGCATAAATAATCTAACCCCTATACCTGCAGATCTTTTAAGCATGAACGGATCAAAATCTCTAAAACTATTGTATGATGAACCACCTTCAATGAAGGTAAGTGCAAATATTTTTGCTTGTTCACCTAAACTAATTGGATATCTTAATTCTAGCGAATATTTATTGTATATAGATCCACCATCTTGAGCAGAAAGTGATTGATTTGGGTAACCCCGTAAAGGAATATTTTCTCTTCCATCTAAATTATACATCCCCATTCCATCACCTCCAAGAAAAAATCTTTCGAAAGGAATTACACCTCTATCATTATTGTATGCACCTAAAAATCCAAATTCAAATGCAGGCCTTAATACAAGTTTTTTTGTAAGAGCTGTAAACCATTCTCCTTTAAATTTTATTTTATAAAATTCTAACCACTTATATCTTTCTTGGTCAATCTCGGCTATTCTATCACTTGCTGAACTATTTGAGGGGTCTGTTGCTAACTGATTAACTAAATCATTTCTTTCATCTTTAAGAGCGGTATAATCAATATCATTAAAAGCTGAATATGGAAAAGTAAGTTTTGCTGAAATTGTAAAATTAGAACCACCAGTTGGATAAATTGGATCGGTAAAGGTATTATTCCTGCTTAAAGCAACTGTGTATGATAAATTATTAGATGATCCATTTCCAAAGGTAAATAATCCAGTATTATAATCATTTAAATCATAGAATTGATATCCAATAAACTGAGAAAGGGTAAAATAGTCATCTGGTACTGTAAGCCTTTTTGCTAGACCAACCGAAATACCAGAAATATTAAAGTATCTTGATTTGTCTGCTGTATAATTGTAAGGATTAAACATAAATTGTTTAGTCTGAGATAACTGGATAGAAAATTGGACAGGTTTTTTTCCGCCAAGCCATGGTTCAGTAAAGTTAAAGCTATTTACCGTGTAGAATCTACTTGCTTGAAGCCTAAGAGCCAGTCTTTGACCATCACCCATGGGTATTGGGGTGTATGCTTCTTTTTTAAATATGTCTTTTATGGAGAAATTATTAAAAGATAATCCAATAGTACCGATGAAACCTCCACCTCCATATCCACCCTGCAGTTCTATTTGGCTAGATCCTGTTTCTACTAATGTATACTCTAGGTCGACTGTACCGTCATTAGGGTTAATATTTTTAAAATCAGGTGATATTAGTTGAGGATCAAAAAATCCTAATTGACCTAGTTCCCTTAGGGATCTAAATACATTTGCTTTACTATATAGCTGACCAGGTCTTGTTCTAATTTCTCTATAAATTACATGATCGTTAGTTTTATTGTTTCCAACAACTGATATTTTGTTAAAGTATGCAGGCTTACCTTCGTTAATTCTTATTTCAAGGTCAATTACATTTCCACTTGCATTAACCTCAACAGGAGTTATTGAAGAAAACAGATAGCCATTATTTTGGTAAAGATTACTTAAATCATCAGCATCTGGATCAGATCTGTCAGCAATTCTTTTCTCTAACTCTACACCATTATATACATCTCCTTCTTTAATTTTTAAAATTTGATTTAGTTGTTGATCATTGTAAACGCTATTTCCTAAATAATTTATTTTACCAAAAGTATATTTAGATCCTTCAACTAGAGAAATTGAAACATCAATATCTTGATTATTATTACTAAATATTGTATCAGAAATTATTCTTGCATCTCTAAATCCATTTTCTTTATATTTATCAACTATACTTAATAAATCTTCCTGAAAATCATCAGGAACATATTTAGATCTTTTAAAAATCCTATAAAATTTTTTTCTTTTAGTATTTTTCATTGCCTTTTCAAGAGTTTTAACTTTCAACTCATTAGCACCATTAAATCTAATTTCATTAATCTTAATTTTATTACCCTTATCTATATCCACTGTCATTTTGACTTTATATTTTTTTGTAGAGTCTAAAATTTCTTCAGTATTTATATTAACCTCTGCATTTAGGAAACCTTTTTTCTTATACTTATTTTCAAGATAATTTTTAGTTGTAGTGATAAGGTTTTCAGTAACTTTTACACCATTTTGAAGTTTATTTTCTTTAATAATTTCATCAATTTTTCTTTTTTTAACTCCGGTAACTTTAAGATCTTTTAATTCAGGGAGATCATAGAGCTCAATTTCAATATCAATTACTCCATTTTCTAATTTTGTCTTGTATATATTTACTGAACTAAAAAGGTTTGATCCCCAAAGCTTTTTTATAGCATTACTCAATTTTTCTCCAGGAATATTTATAGCGTCTCCTTCTCTTAAACCTGAAAAGGTTACAATAGTTATTGGGCTAAAAGAAGTATTTCCCGAAACTTCAATTTTACCGATGTTATATCTTTCAGTGTTATTTTGGGAATAAGAAAATAGAGAAAATAATAAAGCAATTATAAATGTAATTCTCAAAGTATTGTTTAAGCTATTTTTTGTTTTATTTAACCTGTTCACTTGTTTTTCCAAATCTTCTCTCTCGTTTTTGATAATTAACTAAAGCTTTATACAAATCATTTTTTCCAAAATCTGGCCATAACTTGTTTGTAAAGTAAAGCTCAGAGTATGCAATTTGCCACAATAAAAAGTTACTTATTCTTTTTTCACCACCTGTTCTAATTAACAAATCAACATTTGGCAAATTACGAGTGTAAAGATGGTCATTTATTACGGTTTCATCAATATTTTTTGAAGAAATTATATTATTTTTAACTTTAGATGCTATTTCTTTGACCATACTTATAATTTCATTTCTACTTCCATAGCTTAGAGCTATAGTTAATGTTAGTCTTGAATTTTCTTTTGTTTTTTCTCTAACTTTCTCTAAATAATTACTAATTTTTTTTGGAAGCCTGTTAACATTCCCAATGGTTTCAAATTTAATATCATTTTTATTTAAGTTTTTCAATTCGTCTTTTAGAGATAATAATAATAGTTGCATTAAAAAATTTATTTCTAATTTAGGTCTATTCCAATTTTCGGAAGAGAAAGCATAAAGTGTCAAATTTTTTATACCTAATTCGATACATGATTCAACAATTTTCTTAACAGATTTTCTGCCAGCACGATGCCCATACTCTCTTTTCATACCCCTTTTTTTTGCCCACCTACCATTACCATCCATAATGACCGCTACATGATTAGGAATATTATTTTTATCTAAGCTTTCAAAATTCATTGTCCAATATTACAATAACACGGGTTTTTTCCAAAAGTATAAGTCAAGCTAAACTTTGAAAACATATACCAATCTTTGTTATTTATATTCCCAAAGTTATAATTTAAATCATCGCTTATTACAATATTTCCATCAATTTTATCAGAGAATGTGTACCTAGCACCAACTTCTATTGATAAAATCAGATTATCATAAAATCTATGTTTTAATCCCACAACCATGGGAATTGCAAATGTAGACTGGTTCTTACCTGTATTAGTTAAAGCCCCATTTGATAGTAGCTGTTCTTTAAAGGTCACGTAAGAAACACCTGAGAAAATGTAAGGCGAAAATAAAATATCAAAATCGTGAAGGTCAAATTCAAAAAAATTAAATTCCATTCCTAATGATAATTCATTAATTGTATTCTCAAAATTATATCCTCTTTCAATTCTTCTAGGGTCATTAGATTCTAAATCATCAGCTGATAGTGTAGATCTAAGGTAAGTTATTCTATAGGAGTGTCTCGGACTTCGATTCCATTTTATGATAGCGCCAAATGTATCTTCTTTTGGATCAATGAACTTAGTACTCCCAACATCTCCAATAAAATTTGACTTTCCGTATGAAATCCCTATTTCGTAAATCTGAGAAAAAGAAATCTGATTAAAAAGAAATATGATTATTATTTTAATATACCAATTGTTCAAAATATTTCCGTTTTAAACATTAACTATAATCTTGTTAAATTATTGTCTGGTTCTTTTATCTTTACCCCACATCAATTTTTCCCTAAGCGTATTTATATAGCTATCTTCCTCAAATTCTACCATTTTTAAAACATATGAAGCTTTTGAAATATTTAGTTTTGAATCGATACTTACAGAAAATATTTTTGAGTCAGCTGAAACAAAATATTCACTTTCTCTACCACTAATTGAAATTTCAATTTTCTTTTCATCAGAGATAACTAATGGTCTTGCATTTAGATTGTGTGGAGCTATTGGAGTTAAAACAAAATTTTTGCTGTCAGGCATTATTATTGGCCCTCCACAACTTAAAGAGTATCCAGTTGATCCAGTGGGAGTTGATATTATTAAACCATCAGCCCAGTAAGTGTTTAGATATTGATTATCAAGTTTTGTGTCAATAGTAATCAGTGATGTTGTGTTTTTTCTTGAAATTGAAATTTCGTTCAGAGCATTTTTTATATTTCCTTCAAATTCAACTTGGATAATTGATCTGTCTGAAATTTTAAACTTTGATGTTTGTATTTTATCTAGTATGGAATCAAAAACTTCAACTGGCGAATTAGCAAGAAATCCAAGTCTTCCTTTATTTAAACCAATAATTGGAATTGATAATTTACCAATCTCATCTGCAGATCTTAAAATTGTTCCATCACCACCAATTGAAATGACATAATCATATTCCTTAGTTAGTTTTTTTATCCGATTAAGATTAGTTTTAGAATCAAAACTGTTAGATAATAGATCAAACGAATCACTGTCAATATCAAAGTCTATTTTGTGTTTTTGAAGGCTCTTCAACACTGAATATATGTGGTCATTATTTTCCTTATGGTCTAATTTTGTGTATAAAGCGAATCTCAAAATTTTGTATAAAATTTAGGCTTATTAAACGATCAAAATTAAGTAAAAATAAATTAGTTTTGCAGAAAATATCTTACTTATAATTTGAGAAAGACAAAGCTTAGCGTTAATATAAAT